>Ga0265299_10001126_pt1 | contig 31976 bp, 23 predicted proteins | sample AusTroGonzalo_MG_4_FD_193485 | JGI IMG/M metagenome (GOLD analysis project Ga0265299, IMG submission 193485) | Bovine rumen microbial communities from tropical cattle in Woodstock, Queensland, Australia - Gonzalo_02 | ecosystem: Host-associated > Mammals > Digestive system > Stomach > Rumen ... | reverse complement strand
AGAGCACCTGAGCATAGAGCTGGTCGTAGTCAATCTCGCCCGTATTGTCGATATATTTGCCCTTGGGGATGGTCAGACAGATGTAACGACGCGAGCCCGTGACGTCCGTAAGGGGATGCGGATTGTTCGTCGTCGCCACAAAGGATGCAAAGCGGGCGCGGTCCTCCTGCGAGGCACCATAGATGGGGCGTCCGTTCACATTACTCTTCGACAGCGTCTGCTTCAGAGCAGCATGCTGACTGGGTCGGATGGCATCGAGCTCATCGAGACACACTAGGAGGTTGTTCGTCAAGGCCATCTCCTTGTCGAACTTGTTCGAGAGGTTCAGGTGATCCAGGAAATACTGGCGCAACTGTGGCGGCAGCAAGCGCTTCAAGAACGTCGTCTTGCCGCAACCCTGAGCACCAATCAGCGTTGGCACAATCTCATTGCCATGAAGCGTATCCATCTGAATCCAATGCGCCACAGTCGAGCGTAGCCATGTGGCCAGATAGCTCATGTGCTCAGAATCCACGCCAGGCAGACGTTCAAAGAGCTTTGCCACATGGTTCTGTCCGTCCCAGGCAGGCAGCTGATCCATGTACTGCCCGATGGGATCGAATTTCTCCACCTCGTCAGAGTTGAGAAACTCCGTGATGTCCGTCTTTGGCGAGCCCTTCTCACAAATCTTGTCGCGCTTAGCACGAATCACGATACTATTGATTGCCGTAGTAGTCAGGGCATTCCATTTTGGCTCCTGTCCCTCCTCCGTTTTCTCTGCGAACTCCACCTTTCCATTCAACACGTTGCGACGGAACAGATAACGCTCCGCGAGATACAGTTCTACAGCCAGCAATGCCTCTTGAGAGCCTTCGAGAGACTCCCCGTTAACGAGTAAGTTTGTCTTCATAAGTAAAAATTTTTAATGCGTTTTAAATGATAGATTTTTCTTTTTCCTTATTTCACGTCCTTGATAGTTTTTGTGAGTGCAAAGGTACAAAAAAAATCTCGATTACGCAACATTTCCCCTCAGATAATTCACGTTTTTTCATCCCCCCAAAAAACAAATTTTCATCCATCTTTTTATCGTCCACCAACCCCTTCGAAACAAGGTCATGGTGGGTTGACGTTGGGTTGATGGTGGGTTGACGTTGGGTTGAACCCCTCCAACCCACCGTCCCGCATCCCCTTTATACAAAGGCGTTTCAGAAGGAAATGGTGGGTTGACGGGTATTTCTTGCGAAATGCCGTCATGCGACAGCAAAAATAGCATATCTATTCATTGAGTGCATAAATATCCCTCCACAACAATCACTTTCCAGCAGGCCTAAGAGAAATTTTTGCTAGGCCTAAGAGAAAAAATTGCTAAGCTTAAGAGAAAAGCCATCTCACTTAGAGTGAAACGGCCTTTCTCTTTCGCCCCAAAAAGTGCATGATTATGCAATCGCGCACTTAGAAGAACGGGATTTGTATACCTTTTACTCTTGTCCAGAAAGAACCTTGTATCTACGTTGCAGGGCAACCAGAACACTTCGCTCGGCTAAAGGGTTCAAGCCACGGAAGGTGGTGCGACACTTTAACTCGGATAGTGGCGTTTCCTGAAGAAACTTATTTGGTTGGGATCAATCTCCTTGCCTGTGCCTATTTCCATATAGATGAGTGTGCCTTGCCACATACCGTTTTTTATAACAGTTGTTGTTCCATCCTTAATAATCAGTTTATGACATCCTGAATGCAGGATAAACTCTTTACCAATGTTATTAACAAGCCTTGAGGTGGTGTATAAGCCGAATCCCATACCCTTACCATCGGTAATTGTATCTTCCAAACAAAGTTTCAGAGCTTCTGGCTCCGAAATATTCTTATATTTTTCGTTTTCAGCAAGTGATTGCCTGATACCCATTCCGTCATCGGCAATCAGAATGCGTAGCGTCTTGTTGATGTCGTCATAATGTGTTATGGCTGTACCCAACGGCTTGCCAGAATGAATATGAACATTGTCCATCATTTCATACAGACAATAACTCAGCGCTTGTAGTACACTTACCTCAATTTCAAAGTGTGAAGTCAAAGCATTGACTACATCCCTATAAACTGTATTTAACGTCTGAGCGTCAAATACGTCTATAGAGACATTTTTCATGCCTTGAAAATATTTGTCTAGAATGAATGCTACATCCATATTTTATTTCTGTTTGTTTGCAAAGATAAACATATTCTCTGAAAAAACAAATATGTATTTCACTTTTTTAGTATTTGACATTCCACTATTGGTCGATTTAAAATCAAAGGACCCCAAATTATTTAGCCATCATTAGCAATTCTTGTGTAGTAATTTACAAATCAAGAAATCAACCCACCAACCCCTTCGAAACAAGGTCATGGTGGGTTGACGTTGGGTTGATGGTGGGTTGACGTTGGGTTGAATCCACCCAACCCACCGTCCCGCATCCCCTTTATACAAAGGCGTTTCAGAAGGAAATGGTGGGTTGACGGGTATTTCTTGCGAAATGCCGTCATGCGACAGCAGAAATGGCATATCTATTCATTGAGTGCATAAATATCCCTCCGCAACAATCACTTTCCAGCAGGCCTAAGAGAAATTTTTGCTAGGCCTTAGAGAAAAAATTGCTAAGCTTAAGAGAAAAGCCATCTCACTTAAAGTGAAACGGCCTTTCTCTTTCGCCCCAAAAAGTGCATGATTATGCAATCGCGCACTTAGAAGAACATTCAACTCTTTATTTACTAACTTTTTTTTCTAAGAATTAGAGGAGCCCCGCTCATTCCAGCACATTATGGCTCGTGCAATGGTGTCGTCCATATCGTAGTACTTATACTCCGCCAGACGTCCACCAAAGATGACGCGGTTCTCCCCTTCGGTCAAGGCATGATATTTTTCGTATAATCGGCTATTTGATTCATCATTGATAGGATAATAGGCCTCAGCTCCCGGCCTATACTCCTGAGGATACTCACGAGAGATGACCGTCACAGGCTGTCGATACACCTCGTCGCCCATCATCTCAAAGTGTTTATGTTCCACGATACGAGTAAACGGTGTTTCCCCGTCCGTGAAGTTCATGATGGCGATGCCCTGATAGTTGGGCGTCTTCACCACCTCGTGCTCAAACCTCAGCGAGCGATACTGCAGTTGCCCGTATCGTCCATGATAGAAGTCGTCTATCTTTCCAGTAAAGACCAGCGTGTCTGCCAGGGACTTCCATTGAGACTCCAACCCATCGAAGAAGTCGATGCCCGTTTTCACCTCAACCCCTTCGAGCAGCTTATCTATTAAGACGTTATAGCCCCCGATGGGAATGCCCTGATAGGTATCGTTAAAGTAGTTATTGTCGAAGGTGTATCGCACAGGCAACCTGCGGATGATAAACGAAGGCAGTTCCCTGCAGGAGCGCCCCCACTGCTTCTCCGTATAGCCTTTGATGAGCGCTTCATAGATGTCGCGCCCCACCAGGCTGATGGCCTGTTCCTCCAGGTTTGTTATCTCGCCCACTTCACCCCGCTGTGCTTCAATCATGGCGCGCGCCTCCTCTGGCGTCTTGGCGCCCCACATCCTGTAGAACGTGTTCATGTTGAACGGCAAGTTAAAGAGTCGCCCTTTATAGTTGGCCACCGTCATCAGCGTGAAGCGGTTGAACTCTACAAAGCGGTTCACGAACTCCCACACCCTTTTATCAGATGTATGGAAGATATGCGGCCCATAGCGATGGACATTGATGCCCTCCACGTTCTCGCAATACACATTGCCACCCACGTGTGAACGCTTGTCAATCACCAGGCACCGCTTCCCACTGTCTGTGGCAAGGCGCGCAAAGGTGGCCCCAAACAGGCCGGAGCCTACTATCAGGTAATCGTAAGTCATTGGAAATAATTTAGAAGTATACTACAGAGTTCTCCGGATTATCACTTAGCAATTGTTTCATTATATCCTGACGGAAACACGGCATTGTCATTCCAACAAGCGAGAATTCACTTTCTTCTTTCGACATTTCATCAAACAAATCATTAATTTGTATAGCGTTCATGGCTGACATTTCATCCATAATGAAGAAATAATCGTACTTGTCAAGCAAGTAATCATGATTATTGAAATAATCCTTTATAAGTTCCACTCCTCGCCCTACTTTTCCATAAACGAAATCAGCATCGTCATAATGCTTTCCATAAGAAAGATCATAAACAACAAGATGAATATCAAAGTTTCTCTCAACATCCCCAGATATCCATGCCTTATGATGACTACGTTCTCCAACAACAGACACTAGACAATTCTTTCTGTATGTCTTTTTAGATATCTTCTCTTTAATTGGATGATAAATCGTATTATGTTTTGTTGGCTGAACTCGTAATGGTGTCCATGTATGGGTATCCTCCGAATAAAAGCCTTTTCCAGACATATCATGCATAATTAGGCCGCATTTTGCCAACACGGTAGGCACAATAGCCTCAAAATGTCCGAGCCAGCCTTTTCGCATTTCCTCATCAAGACATTCTATAGCCTTTGCAGATAAACGATAGATAGGATTGAACGAAGCATACAATTCATCCGAAGACAAGGTTATCTCTTTTGGTGCTTTCACACTCTTCCACCAATACCAAGATGGATTATCTGCATAACTACGTATCTTGGCAGCCAGTAGATCGGATGAATCTTTAATAAAAGCATCGAAAAAAACGGTCCATTCGCCAGAGAATATGACATCATCTTCTATTAACCAACAATAGTCATATTCTGGGAAATCCTTATGAAAGCTCAAAATAGGATAATGGCAATTCCCAAGGAATCCGCTTTCAAGTGCTGTATAGCCCTCACTTATTAGTTCTGGCACACTGAATGTATAAACTCTATCGAAAGACTCGAGTTCGCGATTTTTATTAGAAGTAGAATTATCAAAAAGCAAAAACACATCTGCTTTTTGTCCATATTCACTTTCCAATTTCTTATATCTGTCACGAACAGCAAAATCTGTTCTGTTAGTGAGTAGTAATATGGCTTGTTTCATCTACAACAAATAATTAATACAGAAAGGTTTCATCTCCGTTACGATATAGCAGCTGATGAGTCGCTCAGCCAGAAAAGCTACAGCACGACATTGATAGCTCACGTCATCGTATCGAAAATCTCGCCTTGCTTTCTCCATATATTTTTCAGGATTCATATTCAGTTCATTCTTCTTATCCCATGCAAATAAGATTGGGAACAACCATTCGCAAAGTTTCACGAAATCATTCCATTGCATGATGAAACAACAATATGGGATGAATATATCTCCTTCCAGGAAATACTTCGTATACATATTATTTTTGCCATATTGTTCATTCAAGACATCTACAACATCATATAAATCTTGGAAATTATGCATGGTTTTGTAATGTCGAAATACGTGATCTCTGTAATTAATAGCCAGAACCTGACATTGTCCTTCCTCAAATTCATAGAAATCTTTAAATTTCCGACGGTAATGAGAAAAACCAATATAAGGGCTATATTTCTTGTTCTTCCATACATAATATATCGTTGTCAATTCCGAATAAAACCTATTCATATGATTGATGTTTTCGCCTTTTACCGACACATCATTACCCTTAAACAGGTGAATGGTATCAGTTTCCTTTAATCCATACTCTTGGATTAACTTATCATCGTGATAAGTGAGCCAAATAGTCAATTCATTCATAATATGTCTTTTTAGGGTATCCTGTATTTATCAAGAACATTTAATCGCTTCGCAAAGAATTTTTCGAATATCGTCTGATTTGAAGTCTGAATCTTGGCTATACACACTTCTGGCTCGATATTTTTAAAGAGTTTCAGACTGTCCACATAAGAGATGCTAATGGGATATTTTCCCTTGTCATTGGCAATACTTCCAAACTCTTTGATGACAAATGGATAGGAAATCCCTTTATAGTTGATGTCAACAACCTGTCCTAAACGAAGCACACTACTGCTATCTGAATTTAAATAAATAACGCCACGTACCTCATGCTTCTGCTCATCATTGTTTGCCTTTGAGATGAAAAACAGATGTTGTCCTGCCCTGACATCCATATTTCTTTCCAATACATCAACTTTAAAAGCTTGTCCGTCAACATGACAAACAAGACACATGGTATCTGCTTGATTGTGAATGAGGATAGCCAAAGTGTCGCCTTTTTTTACATTAGTAGCCATACTGTCTGTTAACCACAAAAGATGACCGTCTGAAGGTGCATTCATATATTCTACTTCTAAGGCAGGAAACAGTTTGACTTTTACAGTCATCTGCTCTGGATACACAATGAAATAACTGGATGTTAAAAGAACAACAACAAAAAACAAGATAATTGTTATACCGCTTTTAAGGATAGTTGAAGCTGGCCTTGTCATCAGTTCTTGCACCTCACCGCTTCGAAGTTCAATCTGATTCTTTGCCTCTTTCTTCTTGGATTTAACAACTCCAGAGACGACGACGCTAGGTTTATTTTTCTCCTGTTTATTCATTTCCCAATTCCAATTGATTCTTAACCAATGTATAATATGCACCTTTCATCTTTACAAGTTCCTTGTGAGTACCTTGTTCTATGACATGACCATGACTCAAAACCACGATGTTATCTGCATTTTTCACTGTACTAAGTCTGTGGGCAGAAATAACCACCGTTTTTCCTTTGTAGAACTCTTGCAGATTTTGCATGATAATACTTTCGTTTGTGGCATCAAGCGAGTTGGTGGCTTCATCGAAGAACATAAATTCGGGATTCTTGTAGATGGCTCTGGCTATCAACAAGCGCTGGCGCTGACCCTGGCTGACACCACAACCTTCCATACCAATCTTCGTATTATAACCCATTGGTAGTGAAGAAATAAAATCATGGATGTTGGCCATTTCAGCAGCATGGTAGAGCCTCACGAGGTCTACTTCATCAGTTGCCAATGCGATATTTTTGGCTATGGTATCACTGAAGATGAAACTTTCCTGCATCACCGATCCTGTCAAACTACGCCATAAATGGGGATTAATTAACCCAAGATTGATGCCACCAATGGTAATCTGCCCTCTATTGGGTTTATAGAAACCTTGCAGGAGTTTAATAAAGGTAGTTTTTCCACTTCCACTTTCACCAACAATAGCAGTTACCTTATTTGCTGGAATCGTAAAACTCAGTCCTTCTACGGCATAGTCTCTTTCTGCACCGCTATAGCTGAAGGTTAGGTCTTTCACTTGTATATCTCTGCTTTCTGGCAACACAGATAGTTTATTTGCAATGTCTTGTTCTTCGTCTTCTTGGGCATGAATCTCGTTCAAGCGTTCCAGACTGATTTTTGAATCCTGATAGGAATGTGCAAAACCAATAAAATCATGTATGGGTGCTGACACTTGGCCTAAGATATAAGTGAGCGACATCATCATACCAAGTGTCATGTCACCATGAACCACAGAATATGCAGCGATAAACGACAAAATGATATCCGTCGATTTTGTAAAAAACACAGAACCTGTCTGTTGAATCTGTCCAATGGTCAGTCCCTTTACACTAACCTTGAAAAGATTGATTTGAATATGTTCCCATTCCCAACGCTTCTGTTTCTCACAATTATTCAGTTTTATATCTTGCATTCCTTGAATCAACTGGATGACATTACTCTGTTCGTTAGAGGCCAGATAGAAGCGTTTGATATCCAATTCTCTCCTATAACGCATAAATCCAAGAATCCACAATACATAGAGTGTATTTCCCAATAAAAAGATTATGAGAATCTTTAGATTATAATATCCAAGAATCGCTCCAAAAATGATAAAGTTCGTTATGGAAAAAAGTATGCCTATGGAATTTCCCATTAAAAATCCCTTGATTCTTCCATGGTCACCTATTCTTTGCATGATATCACCAGTTCTTTTGGAATCAAAGAAGTTGAGTGGCATGTGCATTAACTTGATTAAGAAATCTGATATTAAGGAAATGTCGATTCTTGAATTGATGTGTAGTAGAATCCAACTTCTAATATATCCCACACTTAACTGGGCTATGAAAAACATCAGCTGGGCAATCAATATTAAGGTAATGATATTCATGTCTTTGCCTTGAATACCATAATCAACCATTGCCTGGGTTAGGAAGGGGAATATGAGTTGGAGCAAACTACCCACCACCATGCCCATAAAGAGTTGAAATAAGAGCCCTTTGTAGGGAAGGAAATACTTTAAAAATGACGTCAAGCTTTTCTTTGATATTTGTATTTCGTCCTCGCGTTTTCCAAAATCTACTCCTGGTTCTATTAAGAGAACAGCACCACATTCATTCCCTCCTCTTTTGGTGCTTATCCAGCATTTTTTGAAGTCCTCTTCATTATATGTCATCTTCTGATGAGCAGGATCGGCAATGTATATTCTATAACCACCACGCCATCTTTTCTTGATATCGTAACAAACCACAAAATGGTTCTGATTCCAATGCAGGATACAGGGTAACATGGCTTCATTTGCTAACTGTTCAAACGAAATCATGGCCCCCAGCGTCTTAAAACCTATATATTCTGCTGCATCGCTGATTCCCAACATTGACACTCCTTCTCTAGAAATGAAGGAGTGTTTGCGCAACATCTCTGAGGAGTAATCCTTACCATAATAGTTAGAGATCATTCGCAGGCATGACGGTCCACAATCTACCGATTCACGCTGATGGAAAAATGGAAAAGACTTTACTTTCACTATTTCTTTGCAGGCTGTTTGTTAAACTTATAGGTAACAGTGAAGAGCCAGTATGATGGGAGGGCAATGGCGTGAGTCTCACGAATGCCTCGTTCGTTGACGACATAAGCCACGCTCTTATACTGATGCAGAATGTCGATGGCCTTGAGACTCAAACCAATCTTGTTCTTCAGGATGGATTTGGAGAATCCCATATTCCAGTCACATGTCAACTTGTTCAGGTCGTCGCTTGAATAGCCCTGACGCTTAAGCACCACACACTCCGCTTCCCAATCAATGGCAAGGGGCAATTTGGTTGACAGCCAGAAATCGCCCTTATAATCCCAAGTGTTGCGATAACCCATATCGGCCCTGTCATTCAGAGGCTTCCTCCAGTCTGCACTCAGACGGAATCCGCCTGACACACTCTTATAATAGCTTCTGAGTTGAATATGGGCATAGTTGTGCAGTTCATTATTGTCAATCTGCAGAGTCTTACCCGTTGCACCATCAGCAGCAAAGTTCTTGAGTCTCTGGTAATTGCTGTTCAGACTGTAGTTTATGGTTATGGGCAGTTTCAGGAACGATGCAAACTGCTGTCCACGAGTGGCAAACTCTAAGTTCCAAGTACCATTGATATTATCAGCTCTGTTGACGTATACACCAGCGTCATAACGATAGGTATTGACTATACGATTGAGATGCTTCGTGTATGTTAGGCTTTGTTGTAGATACGCATTTTTATTTTTGATAGGCGAATCCCAAGAAAGACTTGATTTCCATGTTGCTGGTGACTTCAGGTGAGCATTACCCTGATATATGTTGATGCGGTCAGAAGTAAGAGGAAGGGTTATCAGCTGAGTTGCTGCAGGAAGAGAGTAATTTAAAGAGGTAGCAGCAGTGATACCCCACAAGGTTTGTCGCCAGTTGCCACCTTTCCTTTTCTTTTGCGTAAAAGTAAATGTAGGTTCAAAAAACACAGGTGACTGCGTGATGCAGGTATCAACAGGATATCGGAAATAGTTTGTATTCCTATCAATGATTGACAAGGGGAGATTAATGTTTACCATCGTTTCCTGTTCTGTATCAGCATTCTTGCAATCATAGTAATAACTCATCCCCACAGTATATTTGTTCTCTGTCATCTTACGACGATAGCTGTTCTGCGCATCGATAACAGACGATGCCACATCAATGATTGTCTCCTTGTCATTATCGCGATTGAAGCGATAACCAGCATAGAACTTTAAATCTGTGTTGTATAGTAGACGTGAAATCTTGTACGACACATCGGCCTTTGCCCCCACATACGTGTCAGGACGGTCAATAGCCTCTGTGATATCGGTTTGAGTTATTCCTGATGTCCATGCCAGGTAGCGATTAAATCGGTCGGTCTCATCATTGATTTTCGTATAATCTATGCCTGCGTTGACTTCGAAGATATCAGTAGAATAAAGATTCTTGGCAAAGGCAAAATCTTGTGATACCCCATACTCTTTTGCCTTACTGCTTATCCAACGCTTGCGAGCACTGATCATAGAGGGGTCGTTAAGAGCTACACCCATGCTGAATAGCGAATCCAGCACTTCGAGTCCTTGCTGCCTGGTGTCAGCACCCGACTCAAAATAACGCTCTTGACTCTTGTCTTTCTTGCTGTTGAAGCGCAGTTGTGTGGTACTCTCCAGCCAGAAAGGTAATTTCAGGGTATACTTATTTAAGAGTGAAGCTCCAAGATTCTTGTTGGTCTGAGTATTGCTGGATACACTGAATGTGCTAGCCTCGTTGTGGAAGGTCTCTTGAAACTCATCCGACCCCCGTTCTGTCTTTCGATGATTCAGTTCCACCGTCAGCACATTCTTTTGGCGTTTATGTTCTGTCATCAGTTCGGCAGTTAGCAATTTGCTCACTGTTCGCCCCTCTCTGACCCCTTCAGAATTGGCATATCCGCTAAACGAATAATCGCTCATGTTCAGGTTGTTAGTACCACCAACAACTGCAAAGCGTGAGACATCAGTAAAACGGAGTCCAAACAGACGACCCAGATAAGCCTCCTCTGTTCCTGCACCCACCTCAACATTAGCCATATAGCCCTTGCTGTATTCCTTCTTCAGGTTTACGTCCATCACCAAGTCCTTCTTTGCCCTGTCATCGTGTAATGCTGCTGCCTTATCTGTTGTCTGGTCATACACCTTTATCTCCTTAACAGTATAATAGGGCAAATTCTCCAGCATTAGTTTGTTCTTGCCTCGAAAGAAGTCTTTTCCATTCAGCAAAAGGTTCTCTACCTTTTTGCCATTCACAAAAATCTCGCCCTGCTTATTCAGTTCAACGCCAGGCATCTGCTTAATCAATGCGTCCAGCATACTGCCATCGGCCACATTAAAAGCATCAGCATTATATACCAACGTGTCGCCACGATAGAACATCTTCACCTTCGTGGCTGTCACCACCACCTCGTCAAGCGTCTGATCGTAAAAGGAACCCTTACGTTTGACGTATATGGGAGGCAATTCGTATTTTGCATTCTTTCCTACATACTTCAGCGAATGAGTGCTATAATTAGATTGGTAACTGGGATGCGTTACTTTGATGATGCAAGAACGAAACGACTTGTCTCTTTTCACTTTAAATGTAAAACGTCCAGAGGAATAACCAATCAAGGTTTTGGCACTGTCCAGTATGACACTGTCTTTACTTAGCAGGTACACTTTGGCTTCCCTTATGCCTACATCTGTGAAACTATCACGGATGTAACCTGTTAAATTGAATCTATCAGCCTGAGCAAACACAGAAGCATGTATAGAAAGAAAACATGCGGTAATTGCAAAACGAAAAAGATTTCTGAACATATAAGCAATGAGATTATTGTATAATGATTTTAGCTGTGTTCCCATCCAAAACTCGTAAAGTCCTTTCAAGGAACACAGCTAGATAATAATGGTATAATTAAGATCGCCTGTCACATTCGCCTCCTGCAGGCCATTTACCTGATGGTGTTATACATGAACAAACGAAATAGCCATCATAATAATCATCGCCACAATACCCTTTATCGATGAATTCATCTGTTTCTGCATCATAAACATAGCATACTTCAGATGAGCATCCTAAGCTACTGCCGCCATTTATGCGACGCATTTCTTCAGGAGACAGCATAAATCCACTTTCATTAATTGTGAATCTTTTAATTTTTCTCATTTTTTTAATTTATTAAGTTACAGTCATGTAAATACCAAAAAGAGCTACTTTTCAGTTCTGGAGCCCATGACATTTAAACTCCAATGATATAATTACATCATATTTCATCCATTTCTTCCAAATCATTAATCTCATAAATTGATGGCAAAATGTGACCATTAACTAAGACATAGGGTGTCCTATTGATGTGATTGTCTGATGCCCACTGCTTGTGTTGAGAATATTCGTTTATTACACTATTATGATTGATATTAATTCCCGTTGACAGAATAAACTGATTGATATCCTGAGAAATATTGCTAAACCACTTGGAGTAAATTTCCAGAGCTTTATCCTTACCCAGTTCCTGATAGGCAGCAATGAAAAACTTACAAGCATCATCGTAGCCCGAACCAAAAGAAAGAAAGACCACTCGTATACCTAACTTCAGATTTTCTTTCTGCAACAAAGGCTCTATTTTTTTGAATTGTTTGCTACAATGACTACAAAGAGGATTCATAACAATCGTTATTTGCTGAAGAGCATCCTGATTTCCCCAAAAGATTGATGAAATACTGGTTGCATTTGAACATTTCTCTTCTTTCGTGTATTTTGCCTTTAATACGTCATTGTCAACCTGGAAAACTTTCATCTTTCTCTGCAATGATGTAATAACAAAATTATCATAATACGACTTAACAACAAAATGGACGATAATAATTGCCAATAATATAGAAAAGGCAGCTACACTTAATGATACAAAGATGTTGGAAAGAACAATTATATCATGATACATTAAAGTTGAATAATAGATGCCTAATAACCATATTGTTAATTGAACAGACAAGCAAAGTGAACACCATTTTTTCACAATTACTGCCTGATAACAAACACTCCATATTCCATAAGCCATGGCAACATAATTTATAAGAATCAATCCAGCCATAAGCTGAGGTGCAATCGAAGCTAGCATTAAATTAGTTATGAAATAAGCTAAGCCTATCTCACTCCAAGAATAGAGATATAAAACAGTAGATTTCTGAGATGATAGCACAGCATCGCACCCTTTTTCCGTTATCATAGAACAAAATTTATCTCCGATACTACTTTCTTCTTTCCATTTTTTCTGTAAGAGCAGATAGGACAAGATAGAACCTAGGATATCAAGCAATAATATGGGTATATATGAAAGTTTTGTTGCAACAGGATTATATGATAGTAAAATAATTAAGATAACTAAGGGACATAGAAATAGACTGCCCCATGACAAATTTGTTATCCATTCTAATCCCAAATTATAGCGATAATTCTTTTCTTCGGCATTTTCCGTTGAAGTAATCACTAGAACATTTCCATCCCATATACGTTTGAACTTATTAATATTTGATGTCACAATCTTGCCATTTTTCCATAAAGATATTTCTTTGTCATTAGAATCAACTGCTATAACAAAATTCTTATCAATATGATAGATAGACGGGAAAAGTAAGTGTGCCTTGTCCTTTTCCTTAACGTTAACACCCACGCATTCAATATTGTAAGATTTAAGCATGTCCTGTAATCCATACATATTCTCATTATGTGGATGTTCATCAAACAGTTTCTTTACAAAAGAAGTAGTATGCTTTACTTCTAAATAATCTAGTAGATCATCAATGATATTCTTCATTTCTTCTTATTTATTCCAAGTGTTAATATATGCATGTAATTCTTGATAATCCATATTGCAGATTTTTATAAATTCCTTTCTTACGGCAATACAAGTAGTTTCATCGAAATAAGATGAATTTTGATTCCTGGGATGCCATAAATGAAAAGCACTACCTTTAGATGTCCACGCAGTTTTATAACCCATAATCTGAGTTCTTCTTAGACGTTCGGCGTCTTCGGGACCCCATCCTGTAAAAAATTCATTTTCTCCGCCAATTTCTAGATAATGCTCTTTATCTACAAAATAAGCTCCTCCACAGAAAGGACGCTTAAACACTGATGCAAGATTTTTCTCCTCCCATTGCTCAAGACTATTCTTTTTTAGAAAATCTAAAGTTCCATCTGGTGTCAACATAATATACTTGCCATTGTAAGGGTAGGTCAGTGTCGCATTCTGTTCAACAATTAATTGGACTGCCTCATAAATGTTACTATAATCTGCGATAATATCTGTATCCCAGACCGACACGACCTTTGTTTTTGCAGCTCTCAACAACTGATTAATATATCGAGTGCGGTGGAAACAAGGATTTAAATCATTAATGAAAGAATAAGATATATTTCCTTTATCATTGAGAGACTCTATACGAATATGCCTTTTTTTGTCTGCTTCAAGAAGTAGAATCCTACAACCAAGCGGCATAAGCCAACGGAGGACCGCATAAAGGTTGCGCATTCTTTCCTCACTATCTATTCGTGTAGGAATCACAAAAGTTAGTATATCTTTTAAGTTATGCTCCATAATTATAAATCTTTAAAGCGTTAGCAAAGATATCTTTCGTTTGCACATTTTTATGTTTCATACTCAGATCAATTCCCAATACATTGGCAATCTTACGTACACCGACCTTATAGAATCCGCTTTTATGCAATTCAAAAACAAGTGAATACAACTTATCAAGATCTAACATCTCTTTTTCTTTTGCTGTCAGGTTATGAACCTCCTCTATCACCCAATCCAAATAATAAATCAGATATTCCTGAATCATCAGACTATGAGACAGAATTCTGTTGTCATTACTATCGCCAAGGAGGGTAACCCTTCTCCAAAGATAATAGCCAACACCTGTCATACCAAAGAAATTTAAATCAATTTCTGGTCGTTTGTTTATATATTCGAACATCTGATAATCAATGTTTTGAAGCATTTCATCAGATAAAATATTCCTATCCTCTTTCAAGCAATCAATTAATTTGATGTAATTTGCTTGCATTAAATCAATGGTATAGTTCTCAAGATATGTTTGGCGCATCAATTGTGAAGACTGGCTATGATAAGCATTGTCATCCAACAAATGCCGAATCTTTTCTGATAGCTCAACAACAAAAGAATCTTTATCAAATGATTCTTCATCAATATGGACGATATTCTCTGGGGTATATTTTAACATTTCATATAATCCAGTACTATCAGTTCCTACAAGAGGAATTCCGTGCATTGCCATTTCGATAGCAGTATAACTACATTGTTCATGAAATGAAGGAAGAACGCCTATATATGCTTTGTTATACAGTTGTTCTGTATACGTTTTATCCGTTTTTCCTGTGAATGTTATGGCCTCCCATACATCTTGTGCATCAGCCAAGTGTCCGCCAAAGTCACCATCCCCAACTAACCAGAGGTGTAACGATGGGTCGTTTATATACAAAAGTTTAAATGCTTTGATAAGATAATGAACACCCTTAATCTCGTCAAGTCGACCAACAAATAGAATGTTTTTTTGATTTTCATTTACCACATTCTTTTCATTCAGACTTTCTTTCTCTTCTAGTCCATTCAAAATAACTCGTATTTTATCCCTGCCAATGTGGTAGTCATTTTCTATGGTATTTGCCGTTCTTTCTGACAACGCAATCACCGAGTCGGCAAGTTGCATAAACTTGCGTTCTGTGTTATATGCTTCAATTGTTCCCTTATAGGAATTGTATGACTGTTCGTTATTATCACCACAGTAATAGTGGCAGGCTTTTGTCAGATTTCCCTTACTGACTGGTTCACGTAGTATATAACTCTTGAATTTCTTTACATTGCCTTTGAGATCGAAACACCACGAAAAATAATGGACGGCTAAAACGATTTTGCTTTTTGGGAAAAAAGCCTTAAGCCGTGTTGCAATATTATAATGATGGTAAAAATTGAAATGGAATATGAGGGTTTCTCCAGATTTAATAGTTATTTGCTGTGCAAGGAAATAGAACACACCTCGACAGTATAAATCATATTTTGCAGCACCATGCGCCCTAGGGATAACATAATGAGTATATCCAGATTCATCCTTCTTAATGGTATATTCCTTTGTGTCAGCGTCCATGTCTATCATTGAAATCTGAACGTCGGAAAGAGAAGAGAGACATGAAAGTAGCTGTTTCAAATAGGTGCCTACACCATAATTCGAAGCTCTGCTTGCATTATTGATGATAAAATACCGAATCATACGCGTCTTTAATTATGAAATATGCACTGCCACCATCTATACCGTGTTTCTTATCAATGTATTCCTTACAGTTAAAGTCGGGCATCTTTAGTTCACTCAAAAGCCAAGATGGGTTATAGTTGAGACTAACACCATTGTCAACAAGAGTTGCATGTAACTCATGAATAAACCTTTTTTCAATAGAAAGCAAAGGATAGTCAGACTTCATGCGTTCATTGATATAGACCCATAAGCCAAGGGCACCTGTTCTAAGTGACATGTCCTTCATCCTGCGGGGATCATTAGACATGATCGTTTCATCAATATCACAAAGGGCGTCATTTAGATTACAACATATCAAGTTCGCGTTAGACAATAAAGTAACCGCTAATCCAATTCCGGCTAAACCTTTTTCAATACCATAAGGCAAGCCTTTATTAATCATACCGTACAATTCTTGAAGTAAATCTTCCGAAAAGTCACGAATCAACGGTACATCATACTTCTTGCTGTATGCATACAACGATAACATCACCCCAGCCTTACCGTGAAATAGACTGGCATCTATCATGTAGCAGTTTTCCAGCAATAGATAATTTACTATATTAGTTAATTCTTTCCTTCTCATACGAAAAGAAATCATAAGGTTTATGATTGACTAACTTATTATAGTTCTATATAACCATAGAAGCAATTGTTACCACGGATGATTTGGAGTTCATATTCTCCTTCCAAATAGGATGGTAAGGTTATGGTTGTGGTATCCTCTGGGATAAACACTTCAAATACCTCTTCGCCATCCTCATCAATAATATACAAGGTGTATTCTGCATGAGAATCCATGAAACATAATACTTTATCATATAGTATTGTTTCTGGAGGTGTAGGAAGCTTTGCTGGAGATCTGCGGATAATGACCCCTCCAGTTACTGGATTATCAGTAATCGTGACCTGCCATTGTATTGTAGTGCTTCCTATGTTAGCAGATGACTGACAAAGAGCATTGAGGCTTAGCATGCAGAAAAGCAATGCGAATACAATCTTTTTCATATAATTTTTGGTTTTTAATTATTATAAACGCCACAAAGGTATGAAAAAGAAAACAATCTACTCCAATTTTTTTATTTCACATTTTTCACAAAATCACAAATATTTAAAAATCAGCAAGTTATAAATCATAACTTTGTGAATATCCTTGTATCTTTTCGTCAAATTCTTTTGCACCGCCATCAGAACTGAATAGTTTCCTATTGAGTCTTTTTCGGATATTTGAAAGATTTGCAGGCTTCATTTCCATGAGGACACATATTTCTGAGAGAACTCTAACGGTATTCCCGAAAGGAGAGATAAGAAATAATTGCCAATAACAGTAGTAAAAGTATGATACATATGGTTCCATAACGGATTACAAACGGTGGCTTCTCGTCTATAAAGTGTCGAGTATTTCCGGAACGTAATTCGATTCGTTCATTATTGTTATAAACATTGTGGATGTCTTTTTTTTCCATATCAATTACCTAATTCTAATTGATTCTTTACTAAGTTGTAATATGTACCTCGTTTGGCTGTCAGTGCTTCATGATTGCCAAATTCTGAAATTCTTCCATGGTCAAGAACAACAATCTGATCTGCATTCTTTACTGTACTGAGTCGATGTGCAACAATTACTACGGTTCTTCCCTTAAAGAACTTGTTCAGATTATCTACTATTGTCCTTTCGTTATTAGCATCAAGAGAGTTTGTCGCTTCGTCAAGGAAGATGTAATCAGGATTCTTATACACAGCCCTTGCAATAAGTATACGCTGTTTCTGTCCCTGACTTAGACCTATACCATCTCGTCCAATCTTAGTGTTGTACTTCAGAGGAAGCGACATAATGTAATCCTTGATACAGGCTATTTCGGAAGCTTTCAATAATCTTTCCTTGTCTATCTCTTCATCATCGACAGCGATGTTTCTTGCAATGCTCTCAGAGAATATGACGCCGTCCTGCATTACCACACCACATTGTCTGCGCCACCATTTCTTGTTAAGCGAGTTAATTTTTGTTTCACCGATACTTATACAGCCTTCCAAAACTGGATAGTAACCCAGCATGAGACGTACCAGAGTTGTCTTTCCACTTCCAGATGCTCCTACTATTGCTGTAACCTTGCCTTTAGGAATATGTAGGTTTATGCCATCTATCGTTTTATTCTGTGCATGAGGGTCGTACTTGAACATTATATTCTCTATACGAATACCATCACATTTGTTTGATACTGAGCAAAGTAGATTACTCTTGTCATCCTCATTATTCGTTTTATGAATCTCGTTGATTCTCTCAAGACTGATCTTTACATCCTGGAGGGAGTAGAAGAAACTCATCAACTGATTGACCGGTGAGTTAAGCTGACCAATGATATACTGAACGGCAAGCATCATTCCTAGGGTTATCTCTCCATTAATTACAGCTGTTGCTGCAACTACCGTAATCACCATGTTCTTCACTTCGTTTATGAATACAGAGCCGGCTTCTTGTGTTTGCTGAAGCTTCAAGACCTTCATCTGTACTCTAAATAGATTTGTCTGGGTATCTTCCCACTCACATCTCCTGCGCTGCTCACAGTCCTGTAGTTTGATCTCTTGAATAGAAGTGATGAACTCGTATGTCTTATTGTTGTTGATAGCTTGCTGCTCAAATAGTTCATAGTCAAGCACCTTTCTCTTACTCATGAACAATGTCATCCAACCACCATATATGAGGCTCCCAACTATGAAAATTGTGAAGACGAGATAGTTATAGATGAATAGCACAACGGAAAATACGATAAAACTAAACATCGCAAAAGTAATACTAAGTGTCTGTTGTGTCAGGAAGTTATTCACTCGGTTATGGTCATTCATGCGCTGCATTAAATCTCCCATCAGTTTCGTATCAAAGAAAGACATTGGGAGTTTGAGCAGTTTTATGAAGAAGTCGCTGATCAAGGAAATATTGATGCGAAGAGATATATGCAGAAGCAGCCAGTTTCGGATGAAATCTATAGCAGTACGGCTGATGGTGAGCATGAGCTGACCGATTAATACCAGCCAGATAAAACTTATATCCTGATGCTTGATGCCAACATCAACGATGCTCTGGGTCAGAAATGGAAGTACTAGTTGCAGAATACTTCCAATCAATAGTCCAAGAATTATCTGACCGAAATACTTCTTATATTTTATAATATAACCAAAGAGGAAACGGAAAGATCTTTTTCCTTTATTATCCTCGTAAAAATCCCTGTTTTCAAAGAATACAGGTGTCGGTTCAAGGACCATTACAACACCTTTGTCCTCCCCCTCTAAGTAAGTGCTTAGCCAATGTTCCTTGAATTCGTTAAGGTTGTATGTGATTAATCCTTTAGCTGGATCCGCAATAAAAAATTTCTTTTCCTTCTTTATCTTATATAGAACGACAAAATGATTCTGATTCCAGTGTAAAATACATGGAAATTTAACGTTGTTAATCAAGTATTGCAATGATACCATTCCGCATAAAGTGTGAAAGCCAATCTTTTCTGCAACACTTCTAATAGAGCCCAAAGAGACTCCGTTCTTTCCTATATCACATTGAAAAAAAGTGGAGCCTATATTTGTATTAACTCCATGGAATTTAAGAATCATTGATAAGCAAGAAGGACCACAATCTTTTGCATCTTTCTGCCCACGGAAAGGAAAACTCATAGTTAGCAACTTTTAAAATTGAGTCATAATCAAACACCTGATTATTTTTAGTTAAAGATAGAAGACAAATTAATTTGAGAGATGTTATTTTGCATCATCTTTTTGCGGATTGTCAATAATATCTTATAAACATTTATATATTTGAAATTCTTTATCTCACATTCTCTACAATCAAAATATGACTGTATGTTGTAAGATTTGAAAACATCATGTGGATTTTTCATGTCTTCTTCTACTTCTATAGCCAGTTCTTTACCATAAAAAAGCTCTAAATATGTATTAATCATTGATAAATCTTTTGTTTTAGCTCTGAACGAGATATAATCTTTGCATGCATAAAAGTAAAGATACTCGGAAACAGGTTTCTGTTTTAAGAATTCATTAATGTAAATATATGATTTATCGAATTGACCGATGTAATAAAAAAGCATACTTAGCAGCAGGTCAATAGAAATATTTTTTATATCTTCATCCGTATTATCAAAAGAAAGCTTTCCTATATTTAAGAAATTGTCTTTGAACACATTATAATATTCTTCTAATAAGGATGTTAAGCGAATAATATCTTTATCTAAAAGTACTGATATATGATTCATTAAAAATGAGCAATTAACAAACAAATCCTTAAACACACGAAAATCTCCCATTCCTCTTTTGTCATCACTCATAGAAGGTACAACAATATAGTAAGAAGGAAAACCTAGAAAAGAGACATCTCGTATATATATTTGAAATCCCAATCCGGTTATTAGATTTTTAAGATATACTAAATCTGAAGTATTATTTGTACCATGAGAGAAATCCAAACCTCCAAATTCATATGAAAAATTTTCTAAAAACATACTTTCTGGCCATTGGCCTGTAGAGTTATTCAATATCCTTGTTAGATTTATGAATTCATAGTCTGAATTATATTGTTCAAAAAAACCATAATCTTCTTTCTCCTGAAGTCTTATTCCATCAAAATTCTGATGAAGTTCTGTAAGGCATCTTTCTAATGCGACTATTGGCCAAGGATCTGCTCCTGCTTTTACATTAAATGTTCGATTAAAAGGATTGATTACAATTACACCAATTACTGGTAATTTCTTTCCTAGAGAGAAATCCTTAATTATAACTTTAAATCCCTGAGATTCAATCTTTATTATTTTCTCATAGATAGCATCATTCTTGAAATATTCTGTAGGAATAGTTGGAGGTGTTAATTTTGAATAATAAATCTCTTTAACTGCATATCTTTCAAGTATTTCGCAAAAGCCTTGTACAAGAGCCTCTTCAGGGGTATTTCCAGCACACATACCTGTTGATGATGTACATTGAAGAGTAAAATCTATAGGAAGTTTTACTTCCCTTTTATTGTTTACATCGTAGAAAGGAACGCATAACAGTTTATCACTACCCATTATAGTTAATAATCGTTCTTTAATTTCATCCTTATTTGCACAAAACAAATGACTACGAAGTTGTTGCTCATTTTTTAAGACAATCTCTTCTACATCTATTATTTCCTCATGTAAATCATATATAAAATCAATCTTTCCGCCAATAGAATGGAGGAAACTATTAAATGGACATGTATTATTATAATATTTTGAGAAAAAAAATGTGTTACCAATAAGAACATTGTTTTGTAACCTTTCCATGAATTCTGCATATGCACTTGCAAATGCATATTCTAAACTAATACCCTTACCATTGGTACCTATATGATATTGTTCTAAACCATCATTGGCAATTTCAATCCTACATGAATAAAAGTCTCCATTTTTTTTAAACTTTTCTGTGACAAAAATCCCAATTTCTTGCAATATCGTTCGTATGTTAAATATTGTAGTAGAAGGTGTTTGTTCTTTATAAGGCTTTATTCGATTCATATCGTATTCGTTATTAAAAAATATATTTAAAAAATTTTTTTCTTTATCTTTTAGATTTTAAGCAACAATTCCCACTTGTTTATATTACACCACATTTTTTTAGTGAACAGAACGTAACTGTGCTTGATAATGTGATTAAAAATAGCCAAGTATATAATGAAAATGATCTTGATCACATTTGTAATGAACATCTTATACCTGTCTTTTTTTATCAAATACAGGGAAATTTGGATTATCTCCAACTTTGATAATAGGATATGCATTAATATATAGTTTAATGATACCCTTCCAATATGCATCGTTCATTTTGCATATATAAGAGGAGGGAATATCAGTGTTCTTTGATTCTACCCATTTAAAAGCCATACAAGAACCTGAACACAAATATTTCATCCAACAACTTCGGCATGCTTCATATTCATTGACATTTTTGGGGTAATGTCCTTCATTTATTATTTTTTCATAATCAATGCCTTTATAAATACTTCCAACAGACAGTTCTTTACTACTATTGTGACAAGAACAAGAATAAATATCACCTTGCATGTCTACATAAATCCCTTCTTTTGCTGCGACACAACCGTTTTTATTTATTACCCCATAGTGTATTCTCTTTAAGTCTTCCAATATTTTAGATGCATATATTATGCTTCCACTTTCGATTTTTTTTAGGTAATAACCGATAACCTTTTCGAATTCAACTTCAAAAGAACTGTTGTTATAAATAGGAACATAATGTCCATCAAACGACTCCGTTGCAAATCCAAACGTGAAGGGGATTTGATTTCTTTCAAAGAATTCAAAAACAGAGAGCAAATTGTGGTTATCTGGTTTTATAACTGACTTGCAAGAAAAATTGACGTTATTGGCTTTTAATAGTTGAATGTTTTTATAAACTGTCTCGAAACTAGGATTTCCATTTATAAATACTCTATCAGCATTACTTTCTTCATCTCCATCCAAACTAATGTCAATTTTAAAATGGTTGTTTTTAAAAAACTTAACCATCTCATGTGTTAATAGTGTTCCATTTGTTGTAAGTTCAAAATGACATTTATTAAATCCTCTTTCCAAGCATAATAGGGGGATTTTTTTTAACAACTCGAAGTTAAGGGTAGGCTCACCACCTCCTGCGAAATAAAATATGAACTTTTTGTCATTATGATCTGAGAAATAATTTAAGATATCTACAAATTTTTCTTCTGTTAGCAACTGTTTCTTGTTTCCAGCTGCAGAAAGGTAGCAATATTTGCAGTTTAATGTGCATCCATGAGCCAAATCGACACTTATGATGAATATGTTGTCTTTAGACAAAAGTGATAGACTCTCTTCTCTAAAACTTTCTATTGATCGTTCATCATTTTCTTTTTTTGCTTTGGCTATTTTTTGTAAAATTGAAGAGCATTCTAATTTGTCTTCTATTTTGAAAATTTCAAAATCATTTACATCAAAAACATATTGCACCTCATCTACTTCAAATAACTTAAATCTTATATCGTTCATATTGTTTTTCGTGTTTCAAAAATTAATTTAAGGGATAGAGAAATCCCTTAAATGAGACTTCTCTATCTTTCCTTTTGAGAATCACTCAATAATTACTAGAGTGAAGAGGTCATGATTAGAATTTAGATTTCTCAATAGTAATATATGCTGCAGTTGGACCACAGCCACCATTACATAGGCGATCTTCTCTTGACGGACTACTTACTACAACCCGTTCACCACCTTGAATTTTGTCCAAATTCTCTCCATTCAAAGAGACAAAGCCTGAACGCTCTTGGATTTCTGAAATTTTTTTCATAAATAAAATTAATTAAATTATTACCTACTCTTATAAGCTTTTCGGTTTCCGCTCCTTTTTTTGATATGACAGCTGTATGGTCAGCATTATATTCTGTATCCTTTGAATCGAACAGATAATGCAACGTTTCAAAAAATGAATCTTTCTTTATTACATTTCATAATGTATTTGTGCCTTCTTCATTACAGTTACTTTCGTTGATGTGTAAAGTCGACATTTACCGCAATCTAGTAGAATGAGGTTAAAAGCACGTTTGTTCTGCCACTATTTCATAATTCCGTCTTCCGTATCTCTTAGGTTGATAGTTTTGTCAACTGACATATATTTTTTTCCTTGACTCATACGCCATGAAAAACTGAGAAAAATCTGATTACCATTAGCTCTGTCATAAGCTGTGGTTATTTTATGGAGATTAGAGTTCAGGATTTCATCTTCTTTTGACTTATAGTTGTCGACAAATGGATTTGTCCACGAGAGGGAGAATTGCCAATCCTTGTGCTTATAGGAAGCCTGAAGGACAGAGTAAGCACCGTTATATCCTTTTTTTTCGCCTTCGAGGAAGCGATTGCCGTTGTCAATGTATCCTTGTAATGAAAAATTCCCGATGTATGCGGTGATGCTTCCGACATAGAAAAATGAAGTGTAAAAGTGTGAGTAGTCATTGCCATAGTTAAAGTATCGCTGCATTCCTCCGTATGTGGATGCTTGTAGTTTCTCTGGTATAATCCAGTAGTCAAGGTACCCGGCCAAACGTAACAGATCCATCTCTTTCTGATTTATTTGGGTGTAAATGAACTTGTCATCTGGTGTTCGTTCATAATGCGCCATATTAGGTTTGATACAATGGCGATAGAATCCTTCAACATAAGTGTTCCATCGCTGGTTGTTATAGGATAAGCGCAATAACTGATCTATATCGCGTCCAGGTTTTAGGCTAGGATTTCCTACCGTTTTTTCTAAACTATTTATCTGAATCGTTGCATCATTTATCATCGCGATGCGAGATGCCCTGTCCTCCATTTCGAAGCTGTAGCGCAGTTTCATCATATGAGGGAGATTGTAGGAAAGAAGAACTATGGGGCGAAACGTCCAGAAATCGTATTTGTGCTTATTCTGATAGTAATGAATGTAACTTGAACCTAAGCCTAACACATAGCGAAAATCTTTGAGAGATCCTTTGATTTCGCTAAAAACATAGAGGTTGTGCTGATCCATCTCTGCCAAGGCAGAGGCATCGCCAATATAATCATTCTTCGTATATTTATAGCGGTGATTCAAACCTGCAGATAGAGTGAAAGGCTTCATAAGATTCTCATAAACCATCTCCGATAGTACAGAAGCCGTCTTGCCGTTCACATCATATTGATAAGGAGCACCTTCATCGTAATAGTTCTTATTTCTTGTGCTGATGTAGGTTCCTACAGTATTAGCAGTAATCGATTGGCGAGGAGTGAGTTGACGGAAGAAGTAGAGGTCTATATACTGGTCGTCACCACGAGAGGAGTTTGACTGCGTGGCTTCATATTGCTGTAAGCCATCTGTTATCTTTCGAAGGTGATAGTCCTTCGGCATATTCCTGAAATTTTTGTAAAGCGTGACCTGAAATAGATAAGCCGTGGTATCAGCCAGATTATAGGTCAACTTTACATTCTGTGAAACTTCCTTTTTCAGAGATTCCAAATCGTTACGATCTATAGTATAAAGGTTGCCATCGCTCAGTGTGTAATGTGCAATTTCGTTCTCTTTTTGTTTATCAAACCTTCCTGCACTTGCATTATACGACAAGGCGAACTGACTCTTGCCAATATTCCATTTACCGTAAACAGTACCATCAACATTAAACGATGTCAATGCAGTTGTCAAATCCGTACCCAACACATAACCACTTATCTTCCTGGTCTTTATATCAATAACATACGCCACATTCTCTCCATAGCGTACTCCGGGATTGTCGATGAATTCTATTTTGCTGATTTGTATGGGATCTAGTGCCAACATCTCCTCCTTACCAATGATGATACCATTAATGCGAATCTGTACATCACCTCTGTTGTCGATAGCAGAAATAGAATGAGCAACGATATCCACACGAATATTGGGTAACGCCAACTTCTGCATAATGCTGTAACCATTGTTTGAAGCATTTCTCAGAGCCTCGGTTGGATAAATTATCTGACCATCCACTTTATTAACAACCATAGCTGCCTTTACCGTCACCTCATCCAATGTGACAGACTTTTCCTCGTACTGGGCACAAAGAGAGAGTGAACAAAGAGAGAGGAATAAGAAAGTATAAAATCGTTTCATTTTCAAAAGAACTTTTCAATTTTTCTAGAATCCACAGCAAAATACTTTAAGATTTCTAATAAAAAAGCAGATTCATCCATTATTTGGGTATAAAAGGCTGCTGAAACCCCGTCAGTGCTAATATCACAGAAACGATAATGCACATAAACTAAAATTTACAGCTCAACATACCCATAGAAGCAATACCAACTATTAATTAACTGTAGTTCGTACTCTCCTGAAAAATTAAATGGTAAGATTATGCTTGATGTGTTCTCTGGGATAAACACTTCATAGACCTCTTCACCATCCTCATCAATAATATACAAGGTGTATTCTGCATGAGAATCCATGAAACATAATACGTTATCATATAGTATTGTTTCTGGAGGTGTAGGAAGCTTTGCTGGAGATCTACGGATAATAACCCCTCCAGTTACTGGATTATCAGTAATCGCGACCTGCCATTGTATTGTTGTGCTTCCTATGTTAGCAGATGACTGACAAAGAGCATTGAGGCTTAGCATGCAGAAAAGCAATGCGAAAACTATCTTTTTCATATAATTTTTGGTTTTTAATTTTTATAAACGCCACAAAGGTATGAAAAAGAAAACGATCTACTCCAATTTTTTATTTCACATTTTTCACAAAATCACAAACATTTAAATATCAGCAAGTTATAAATCACAACTTTGTGAATATCCTTGTATCTTTTCGTCAAATTCTTTTGCACCGCCATCAGAACTGAATAGTTTTCTATTGAGTCTTTTTCGGATATTTGAAAGATTTGCAGGCTTCATTTCCATGAGGACACATATTTCAGTTGGAGAAAAATGTGCAAAAACAAATAAGCATATTAATTTTTCTTTTGTGGAAATGTCTGGATTTTGCATACACAATGTGGTTAATGCCTCTGGAAGATATAATGTGACTTTATTACGAAATTTTTTCTGTTCCAGTTCAGTAGCCTTGCCGCCCCTTAGAGCTTTTTCTCTTAAATGTTGTACAATGGACGAATCCTGCAACACGTCTGATAATCCCCAACGATCATCTTCGGGATATTTATTTTGAGTATTCTCAATGTCTTTCTTGAAGTCTTTCAAATCCGATTTAGCTTGGATAGCAAGGTGCTCATGGAGTGCAATCTTACTTTGTGACTCTTGCAAAGCATCTTTAATAGCATTATAATGATGAATATCTGAGGTATATTTCGCATGAATTCTTTGTTTCACCAATCTGATATATTTTCTAAATCTATAGATAATAAATGCCGAAACAGACAGGGATAATGTGAGGATCAAACCCAAGAGTACTGTTCTTTGTTTTGACATCATAGCTTCTATGGTTTTACTTTCAACCGCTGATTTATAGGAGTGATAATCATATAGATGCTGAATGCTTAACAAAGCAGCCGCTGAAGCAGTTTTCTCTGAATTACCTATATGGTTAGCATACTGAATGGAATATTTCGCAACGGAATCACTTTTATTCAACATGCTATAAGTCTCGAACAGGCCCAGACAAGCCAGCGACAAATTATTAGATGACTTGCTCGTGTAAAGGGTCTTATAGTAATAGTAAAGGGCAGAATCACATTCGGCTATTCCCTGATAGTAAACACCTTTGTAATAATAGAGCAATTTCCAATTCTCGTTTTTCTCTATTGTTTGCTTGTTGAGATATGAATGATACTCATAACTATCTAAATATGTTTTTGCTTCTGAAATGTCCCCCCTTTTGGCCAAAAAGTATGAGACCGGCCCTTTTTCTGTATTAGCAGAAAGCGTGTCTCCATATTCTTCGAACAAACGTACGGCATTGGTTGAAATAAAGACAACGCTGTCAGTGAGGTTGAGTTCATAGTAACATCGGGCTTGTTGTGCATAGTATTCTACAGCAATGGCACCTTCACCAGCCTTAGATGAATAATGATATGCATTTTTGAATGCTGATATAGCATTTCTTGGAAGATTATTGTTGAAAAGCAATTGTGCCATTTGTCCACAAACCCTTGACAACTTTGAGAAATCACAATCGGCTGCTGTTGTATCAGCACTCTCTATAGATTTCATGTATTCTTCCAGAGCCTGTGGTGCCTCCCCTCTGTCCGTATGAGTGAGAGCCAGCATGTAGTGGGCGCGCATGCGTTCATTAGAGGTTCCGTGACTATCGAAATATTTACAAAGGGTGATGGCTAGTGAGTCGTTGGTCATCAAGGAATCAGCTTGATTCTGCCGTTCCAGTTCCACCAACTGGTCCAACATCTGTTGATGATCTTTGCAACCTTGAAAAACAAGGCAGAGTAGTAGGATTATGGTAATAGTGATTCGCTGCATGGTGCAAAGTTATAAAAAAAAGCGAACAAAACAAAGTCTGTTCGCTTTTTTTCACAACTTTAACAATGTTTCTTACTTCGTGTGGTGAGATTTTTACATCTGAGGACCGCCGAAGCCGCCGCCAAAGCCGCCACCAAAGCCACCACCGCCGAAGCCGCCGCCTCCGCCAAAGCCGCCAGCGGGACGACCACCACCACGACGATTGCCACCACCGAAGCCTGGGAACTGGTTATCGGGTTCACGGCCAATCTCCAAGAGGAGCTTGACTAACGCACGGCGACGCTGGGTCCAAGTGGGATAATCATCGGCACGAAGCACACGGGGACTGAAGCCTGGCATCTGGGGCATGCCGCCACCACCCTGCTGCATGAACTCAAGGGCACTGGTGGTGACAATGCAGGGCTTGGTCTTGCCATCGGCAATGAGACGGTCGACAATGGCATCGGCACCGCCAATCTTGAACCAGCTCTCCATGGTGTCGCCTTCGCCGGGAATCAACTGAATGAACTTGGGCATAGCCATTCCCTGACGGGGCATGGGTGAGGTGTACCAGGCTTCGTTCTGATCGAGGTCGTAGGCTACTCGTCCGTGCTCAATCTCGCCCTGAGAGGCCAGGTTGAAGGGCGACAGGGGATTGTCGGCCACGCTGAACTTAAAGCCGCGATCGGGGGCGAGATACATGTTGCTGGGGTCGGCCACAGCGGTGCCATCGACCATAAAGCAGTACTTAAAGGTGTCGAAGAGGTAGTCCTTGAGCATCACGGACCAGATACCGGCGGTGTCGCGCTCCATAGCCACACTCTCGGGCAGCATCTCGCAGGCCAACTCTACCTTCTTGGCCTCGGGGGCCGAGAAACGGAAGATGATGCCTTCGGAGGTGTACTCGGGCGAGACAATGGGACGGGGGAACAAGCGGGCCATGACGCCTGCGGTGAACTGCTGCTCCTGGCCGGTCTTGGCGGGAGCGGGCTTGCCTTCTTTCATGGCTGCCTCGGAGGCCTTCTTATTGAAGAGCAGGGGCAGGGTCTTGGACAGGAAGTACTTGGCGTTCATCCAGGTGTGACCGAACTTGTCGGTGGTAAACTCCTTGACGCTCTGGATGCCCTTGTCATCGAGGAACTGCATGTAGTCGCGGGCATTGCCATAGAGGAAGTCGTCGGTGCCCACGCCAAGCCAGAAGAGGTTGATCTTCTTGTTGGTCTCGGCGGCCTTGTCATAGACATTGGGGATGTCGGTAGAGGTGAACGAACTATAGGAGCACAGATACGAGAACTTGTCGAGGTTAGAGAGGCCGTTCATCAAGGCCTGGTTGCCACCACGCGAGAAACCACCAATGGCACGGTCGTCGCGATCGTTCTTGGTGCGATAGGTCTTCTCGATGTAGGGCATCAGGTCGTTGATGAGGTCTTTGCTGAACACATCGCCACCAAAGCGCATCTGAGGTGCGCCAGCAGGGGCATCAGCGGGTTTGGGAGGCAGGAGCTTGGTGGGATTGCCATAGGGCATCACCACTATCATCTCCTTGGCCTGACCATCGGCCAGCAGGTTGTCGAGGATGTAGTTCACGCGTCCTACCTTGTAATAGACCTCCTCGGTATCGGTGGTGCCACTAATGAGATAGAACACGGGATACTTCTTCTGCTGGTCCTCCATATAGCGGGGAGGCAGGTAAACAATGGCATTATTGGTGCCTCCCAGGCTCTTTGAATAATAGTGTACGTACTCCACACGGCCATGGGGAACAGGACGGATGTCGTGAGGCAGCGTGCCATTCTTGGCGGGCACCTCGAGCAGGCTGTTCTTGAAGCCCTCGTTGGGGAAGTACAAAGGATTCTCGGGGTCCATCACACTGACGCCATCGACAATGAAGCAATAGGGATACATGTCGGGGGCTACGGGACCAAGGGTCACGGTCCAAACGCCATCGGCACCACGGGTCATGTCCTTGCGACCAGAGAACTGGGCATCGACCATGACCTTCTTGGCCGAGTCGTTCTTGTACTGGAACGTCACTGTCCCGTCGGCATTGGAACGGGGCTGTGCTGTGGCCGAGGTTACGGCAGCCAGCAGCGTAAACATAAGCATTGTCTTTTTCATCTTTCTTTTCAGTTATTTGGTTAAAAGGTTAGTTATTTCACGGTGAAGTCGAACGACTGCAGGTCGCGGTCGAGCGATGATGTGCCGTAGAGAATCTGATAGCGACCGGGCTTCACAGCCAGCTCGTCGATGTTCTCATCATAGTATTCAAAGGCCTCGCCATCGAGGGCAATCACGGCCTTCTGGGTCTCGCCGGGCTTGAGGCTCAGCTTCTGGAAGCCCTTCAGGGCCTTGATGGGTGCGCCAGCATCGTCGAGGCGCTTCACATAGACCTGGACGGTCTCGGTACCTTCGCGCTTGCCGGTATTGGTGACAGGAACGGTGACGGTGACCTTGCCGTTTTTCTTCATGCTCTTGGCACTCAACTTGCCCTGACCAACGTTGAAGGTGGTGTAGCTAAGGCCATAGCCGAAGGCATACTGGGGCACGCCGGTGAAGTAGCGATAGGTGCGGTTCTTCATCGAATAGTCCATGAAGTCGGGCAGGTCGGCTGTAGAGCGATAGAAGGTCACAGGCAACTTGCCACCAGGGTTGTAGTCGCCCAGGAGTACTTCGGCCAGTGCCTTAGCGCCTCCCTGACCGGGATACCAGGCCTGGAGAAGGGCGTCATACTGTCCCTCAACACTACCAAAGGCGATGGCTGAGCCTGAGCAGTTGACAAAGATGACGGGCTTGCCTGTCTTGTGCATATCGCGAACCAGGATTTGCTGCACCTTGGGCAACTCGATGTCTTGCTTGTCGCCGCCCTCGCCTTCCATACGGGCAGAGATACCTCCAATGATGATGATGGCGTCGGCCTGCTTCACTTCGTTGGCCAGGTCGGTGAAGTCGGCCAACTTGCGCTCGCAGATGTCGCCACGCAGCATGGCGAAGTTGCCTGTGCCGCGACGATACTCGATGACGATATCATAGGTCTGACCTTTCTCGACATTGAATGTCTTGTAGTCGGCACCACCACGGCGGCCGAAACCGCCAAAGCCGCGACGGTTGCCACCGCCCTTGTTCTCCTCGACCACCTGGCCGTTGATCTTCAGCACATAGCCATTGTCGGTAGAGAGGGTGTACTTCATCTCGCCTGTGAAGGTGGCCTTGTACTGACCGCTGATGCGAACGGCGAGGTTGTCGTTGGTGACGCCCTCGGCAAAGCCCCAAGCACCAAAGGTGGAGAAGTTCAGTTCGTTGTAATAACCGCTCTTGACGGGGTTCTCGAAGTTGGTGTTTCGATCGTTCCAGAACTCTACCTTCACGCCCTTGCCGTCGTTGAACTCCTGCAGGTGGTGAACAGTGGTGTATTCGTCATTCAGCTCGCAAGCCTTATGATAGATAATCTTCGTATTGGGCAGGGCGTTCTTGATGCCTTCGAGCAGCGAGTGCTGGTGATTCTTGGTGGGGGTGCCGCCGTAGTTACCATTGAGCAGTTCGACATCGTCGGCATTAGGACCGAGAACGGCCAGGGTCTTGATGTTCTTGGAGAGGGGCAGCACACCGCTGTTGTGGAGCAGCACCATCGACTCGCGAGCGGCCTGGGTGGCCAACTGGTCGTGCTTCTCGCTGCTGATGACATCGGCGGTGAGGTTGGCCCAAGGCAATTTCTCGGCGGGGTCGAACATACCCAACTCGAAACGGCCCATGAGGGTCTTGCGCAGATGGCCATCGAGGTCGCTTTCCTTGATGAGGTTCTTCTCCAGGCCTTCCTTCAGCGACATAAACACCTTGCCGCACTCCAGGTCGGTACCATTCAGAACGGCATCGACAGAGGCTGAGAGGCCGTCCTTGTGGGTCTCGTGCTGGCCACGGTTATAGAAGTTGTTGATGGCATCGCAGTCGGTGACTACAAGGCCGTCGTAGCCCCACTTGTTGCGAAGGATGTCGATGAGCAGACGGTCGCTGGTGCAGCAGGGCTT
>Ga0265299_10001123_pt1 | contig 32040 bp, 40 predicted proteins | sample AusTroGonzalo_MG_4_FD_193485 | JGI IMG/M metagenome (GOLD analysis project Ga0265299, IMG submission 193485) | Bovine rumen microbial communities from tropical cattle in Woodstock, Queensland, Australia - Gonzalo_02 | ecosystem: Host-associated > Mammals > Digestive system > Stomach > Rumen ... | reverse complement strand
ATATTTGGTAATAATGGAGAAATTATGCCTTCAGCGGTTGGTGCTGGTTCTTCAACTTATTTCTGTGATTATCATTATACAAGTATCCCAACATCGGTTTCATTAAGAGGCGTGCTGTTTGGCGGTAGTGCGAATAGCGGTTCGAATGCGGGTTTCGTCTATGCGTATTCGGATAGCGTTCCGTCGCTTACGTATGCGTCCTTTGGGTCTCGCCTTTGCTTTATTCCATAATGTAGGCAAACAGTAAAAATAAGTTAAAATTAAAAAAATAGAAACATGGAAAAAGAATTACCTTTGGAAGATGATGGAAGTCTTTCATTTTTAAATATTCCTAAAGATAAAGATAGTCGTCATTTAAATGGCAATGAAATAAATCAGGGTAAAATTGTAAATACAACGTTTTGGATTTTTGATTTTTTAGAAGATGTTCCGACTAAATACAGTAAAATGCACGGAAAAAATGGACAAACACTTGTTCAGTTTCGGCCAAAAAAAGATAGTCCAGAATCTGAATCAAAAAAGTTTTTTACTGGATCAGAACAGATATTGTATATATTACGAGAAATAAAAAAACTTAATGCTTTTCCTAGGAGAGTGACATTACGTTGTGAAGCAAATAGATATTACATTGAATAAATAAACAAATAAATAAAAATAAGGTTGATTGCTCTGGCGGTACGTGCTGTTTGGCGGTAATGCGAATAACGGTTCGAATGCAGGTTTCGTCTATGCGAATTCGAATAACGTTCCGTCGAATACGAATGCGAACATTGGGTCTCGCCTATACTTTACACAAATGACTAAAAATAATAACAGAGCAATGACCGTACCTCTTGGTAAAAAAATTCGTAAAATACAAAAAGGTGTTGGTAGGATTGATATAATTTCGAAGGCTCCATATATGTAAAGCAAATATGAAACGCATAGGCAATTTATACAATAAAATAATATCTATTGAAAATTTAAGACTTGCTGATAAAAAAGCAAGAAAAGGAAAAGAAAACACGTATGGTGTAAAATTTTTTGATAAACATAAAGAAGAAAATTTACAAAAATTACACGAACAATTAAAAAATAAAACTTTTAAAACGTCTCAGTACAGTGTATTTACTATTTATGAGCCTAAAGAACGTATAATATATAAATTACCTTATTATCCTGATAGAATTGTTCATCATGCTATAATGAATATTATGGAACCAATATGGTTATCCATATTTACTTATAACACATATTCTTGTATTAAAAATAGAGGAATTAGTGGATGTGCGAACCAGGTGGATAAAATTATTAAAAAACATGGCAGTAAAAAATTGTATTGTTTAAAATTAGATATTAAAAAATTTTATCCAAATATTAATCATAAAATAATGAAACAAATTATTAGAAAGAAAATTAAAGATTCAGATTTATTATGGTTATTAGATGGAATAATTGATTCTGCGGATGGTTTACCAATTGGTAATTATATTTCACAATATTTGGCTAATTTATATCTTTCTTATTTTATACATTGGATAAATGAGAAATTACATAAAATTCTTGGCTTAAATAGTCCGATTAAATGTGTTGAATATGCTGATGATATTGTATTATTTTCAGACAATAAATTTATTTTACATAAAGCAATAAAATACATAATTTTATATTTAAAAAATGAATTAGATTTAATTGTTAAAAGTAATTGGCAAATATTTAAAATTTCCGAAAATAAATATGATAAACACGGTAGAGCATTAGATTATGTTGGTTTTAAGTTTTATATGAAACAAAAATTGTTACGAAAAGTAATAAAAAAGAAATTATGTAAAAAATGTAAATATTTAAATAAACAGAATTGTAATTATAAAGAATATAAAATTGCAATTGCACCATGGATAGGGTGGGTAAAATATAGTAACAGTAAACATTTATTAAAAACACTTATACAAAATGAAAAATATTATAGCATATTACGACAACAAGCCCTCGCTGCTTGAGTCAGTTGGAAACGGTTCATATTTATACCGTTTTAATATTGAACAAATCAAAATGGAAAACAATGATGGTGAAATTAAAACACAATGGAAGTGTGAAGAAGTAACTGTATGGGAACCATTATCAAGAAGTTCTATTACAGAAGCCGTTATCACATCAAAATGGGATGATAACTATGAACAAAAGTTGATTAATGAATATAATTCCGCAAAATTAGGTGTATATGGAGATCCAGAATCAGAAGAGGCTAAGGAAAAAATATTAACTTATACTTCTTTTTTGGTTGAACGTAAAGAAATAAAAGAACAAATACAAAAAGATTGTGAAGATTTAAATATTCAATAATTAATCAATAAATGTAAAAAAAAAACAGGTAATTTAAATTACCTGTTTTTTTTTTGATAATTAGTTTTAATACGTTCCACCATCAATGATATGATCGTAACTAATTAATTGACCGTTCACGATTTGATAAGACCAATAATGTTTTGAAACTACTCTAACACAATGTTTTCCAAGTGGATTTACCGTTGATTGTGTTTGGTTTGCAGCAATTTCAACAACATAATATTCGGCATCTTGAATTTTTGTTTCACCAGAATATTCAGCGTCGTGACCAACAAGATAACGATCACCGACACTTAGTTCTGATGGTAGTGCACTAACAACGTCTAGAACTGGAAATAATTCTCCTGTTGCTTCCATTACTGGTTTTGTGCCGAAATATTCAGTTCTTCTACCGTCTGGCTCTTTTACAGAATAACGAGTCCAAAAATCCAATTGTCCTTGTGTTCCCAAGGCATTATAAGCCTGTCTTGTGCCTCGCCAAAATTTTATAACATGTCCACCTGTCATAATTTATCTTATTTTAATTATTCTACATCATTTCCATCATAATACATTTGAGCATATGTCTCACCGCTTGCATTTAACAAGATTTCAATGTGACCATTCGCTACAGTTGCATTAGTTGCTGTTTCACGATTTAATGAAAGATCAACACCAGTTGATGTTGGTGTAACGTCGACAGAATGATCAGTTGATTCAACACTATTAACTGAATTATGTAATTTCTCATAAATATCAGCAAGTGTATTCGTGATGGTTGTTCCAGATGTTGTACCAGAAGGAATATCTGCACCAACTGGAAGTTTTGTACCATCAAGTTCGTCAACTTTATCATTTAAATTTCTGATTGATTCTTCAAGTGCCTCATCAGCGGCAGTTCTAGCGGATTGTTCAGCAGTGATTGCACTTTGTCTAGCCTCTGTTTCAGCACTTATTTGACCTTGAACACCAGAAATTGCGCTTTCTCTTGCTTGTGTTTCAGCGGTGATTTGTCCACCAAGTGCTTCGTCTGCGGATGTTCTAGCAGATACTTCAGCACTTATTTGGCCTTGAACACCAGAAATCGCATTTTGTCTAGCAGTTTGTTCTGCAGTAATTGCACTTTGAAGTGTTTGATCTCCAGAAGTTCTAGCACTTTCTTCAGCACTTATTTGGCCTTGAACACCAGTGATTGCATTTTGTCTAGCAGTTTGTTCTGCAGTAATTGCACTTTGAAGTGTTTGATCTCCAGAAGTTCTAGCACTTTCTTCAGCACTTATTTGGCCTTGAACGCCAGTGATTGCGCTTTCTCTTGCTTGTGTTTCAGCAGTTACCTGACCTTGTACACCTAATAAAGATTCATATGATGCAACACCACCATTTTGGTCCATAATAGCGGAAAAAGTGTTGTTTTCACCTTTATGAATTGTTTCTTCGTCAGCGTTATATGGTGCAATAACATCATCTAAATCAACCGTTATTTCTTTTCCACCAGCATCGGTATTCCAGATAAATGTTATTGTGTGTGCAGTTGAATCATAAGTAACAGATGAAAGCATACCATCAACAATAAATGCAGATGCATCAAAACCAGTAGAAACTGAACCGTCATTAAATTTAATGTAAATTTTTTGTGTTTGTGAATCATATTCAACATCATCAACGTCGTCTGCTGTTCTAGCGGATGCTTCCGCAGTAATTGCACTTTCTCTAGCAGCAGTTTCTGCTGAAATTTGTCCTTGAACACCAGTGATTGCACTTTCTCTATTTTCTGTTTCAGCAGTGATCAGATTATTAAGTCTTTGATCTTCTGCTGTTCTAGCAGTTTGTTCAGCAGTGATTGCACTTTGAAGTACTTGATCGCCTTCTGTTCTAGCAGATACTTCAGCGGATATTTGACCCTGAACTCCTGAAATTGCACTTTCTCTAGCAGATGTTTCTGCTGTTATTTGACCACCAAGTGTTTCGTCTGCTTCGGTTCTAGCGGATGCTTCTGCAGCAATAGCATTTTGTCTCGCAGATACTTCATTAGTAATTGCGCTTTGAAGTATATTATCTGCTTCTATTCTAGCGGTTTCCTCATCAGTTACTGCACTTTGAAGAGCAAGAATTGCATCATAAATTTCTTTAGTTGTACCATATTTCTTTCCGTTGAAATAAAGATAGCCGTGTTCTTTTGACGCGTCATCACGTACGAAATAGATGTAACCATTTTCAAATGTTTCACCAGAAAGCACTTGTTTAAAACCTTTAAATAATTGTTTTGCCATAGAATTCTAATTTTTTATTATTTATTTTATTTTTAATTTGTATTAATTAATGTCATTACCAGTTACGTATAGAATAATATCTTCAACGTTGGATAATCTTTCACCCAATGCTTCTATTTGTGAGCCGAGTTCGTTAGCCTTGTCAATGATTGCGGATTCAAGTAAAATTAATGCTTCAGTAGCATCTGTTGCACCACTTAAAATTTCGTGATCAATTGAGAAATTAACAAATTCACCTCTTGAATTAACCATTGCACCAAGTGCTCTGATTATATTGTTAATAATTTCTCCAGTTGCACCAGAATCGTTTAATTCAGCATATAATCTTGTACCAAAATATATTTTAGCACCAACAGTACTACCACTTAAATCTAAATCTCTAACAAAAATGATTTTACCGTATTTTTCAGCATTCGAAAGAGTGTTAAATTCTTCGCTGGTATATTGTCCCCAACCTCTAAATTGATTACTAGTTATCATTGCTTGTTTTTTTTTATTGGATATTATTATTCAATATCGTCACCGATAACTTTAATTGATGTACCATCAGAAGTATTATTGATTAATACATCTGATAATACAGTATTACCACTTGAGTCGGCTGAAATAACGTAAAGTGCCTTTGGATATTCAGTATAGCCTGGTTTGCCTTGTGCTTCACTTTGGTCCTCAGTATATACAACAACTGTTTCACCACTTACTTCTTTTTCATAAGAATAAAGATTATCGGTTGTGTAAACTACATTACCAACGTTATCACCATTGATCATATTGATAACTTCATTACCAGGTGTTGACATATCGGTACCGCCACCACCAACTTCAAGAGACCATGTTGGCATACCATTGTTAACTTCAGTTACAATGTACTTTTCAATACCGCCAGTTTCATCACCAACTTGAACAGTTGCCTCTAGACCAACGTAGAATGCTCTAGTATATTTACTACTAGTATTAAATGTCGTAACAATGTCTGAGGTTGTTGCTGTTAAATCACCATAAGTTGGAAATACAGGTAGTTCACTGATAACCCAGTAGAATCTCTGTTTAATGTTTCCAACAAATATGAATGTAACAGGTAGACCATTATTGTTAACAACCGCCTTTAAACCATCAAAAAATTTTGTTGACTTCATACCTTTTAGGTCGTCAAATGTGGCAAATGGGGTCATTATATCGTCTACGTACCCGCCATTATAATAATAAGGTTCAATAATTTGTACTGCCATAATTTATTTTTGTTTTTATAGTTATTTATTCTTTTTCGTATAGTGTGAAAGTTGTAGGTCTTGGGTATAGATCTCCTGTATCATAAGAAGGCGCATCAAGTACACTAAAATATTCCAGAGGAACTGTATAAGCACCTATTTTATGTTCCGCTTCTCGTGCCGTACACTTAATTACAGAATATTCAACACCATCAATTGTATACCCAGATTCAGTAATAAACGTCATTGTTCCATCACCATTGTTTCCGTGTAATACAATTTCCCCAACAGTTTGTCCATTGTCAATTAAATATCTTGAAGGAATAACGTAAATATAATACATCGAATGTCCGATAATATAATTGTAATACTTTTCTTCATCATATTCTTCCTCATATTCATCTGTGGCCTCGTAATCATCCTCTGTTATGGTGTATTCATAAGTAATTGAAGTTGTTGTTGGATCATCTATAACTTTAATTATACTTCTATCACCATACGCTACGTCGCTTCCTTCGTAGCCACCCTCTTCCTGACTTAAGATTGCTGTTAAATCGCCTACACTGAATGTCTTACCAAGTGCATCAAAGTCAGATGTATTTACTCTACCCCAATATGCTTTTTCTTCAGCACTTACAATTTCACCAATGTATGTGAAATTCTTAGCAGGCATTACATTATATGTTTGACCACTAGCATCTTTCCAGTCAATTGTTACACCACTTAAACCATAATCTTCCGCTGTGTAATTCACAATTGTATCGCCTTCAGCATATTCTTTGTACATATCTGTATAACCGCTTAATTGGTATGTAATCATGTACAATGGTATAGTTGAAGCAGTTAATTCAATATCTTCATATATTTCAAATGTGCGTGCACTTTCGGTGTTGCCATCTGACCATTGGTCAAATTTATAATGTTCATTTGGCGTAGCAGTAATTGTTACCTCTTCACCCCAATCATATTCACCATCACCAGTTACGTCACAATGATCATCGTCATATAAAACTACTGTAAATCTCATGATTGATGTTTCAGCACTTAATGTGATGTTGTCAGTTACAGTAATTGTACGTGGATTATCTGTGTTACCATCTGACCATTGATCAAATGTATAACCACTTTCTGGCTCAGCACTAATTGAGATTTCTGTACCATATTCATAAACACCAGAACCACTCACTTCAGCGTTAATACCGTGAAGAACAACCTTATATGAGTTCTTTATAGCCTCGAATACGGCAGTATATGTAGCATTACCAGTTACTGCCTCAATTTCTGGAGTCCAGGCTGAGAATATATAATCATATTCTTGAGTATGTGATGAAGCAGGGTCTGTATGTGTAGGTGTTGCACCATATTCATATGTTTCAGTTTCTGTTTCGCCACTAATTACCCATGTAATTGTATATTCATCATATCCAACAACTGGTATTACAACCTCATTGTCTACACCAACAGTAATTGTTGTGCTCCAAGTATCGCCACTATTATCGAAATGGTATTCAGGCTTGTATGCTTCCTTGATTTCGGCTTCAATTACAATTTGTGAACCGTATTCATATGTTGATCCAGTTGAATAAGGTTCTCCATTAACTGTTACGTCCATTATCTCAGTATTGAAATTGTCTAATACCAATGGATATTCGTTAACTGTTTCAGTGAATTGTGCTGTATATATTGCAGCCTCAGTTACCGCAGTAATATCTGGATCCCATCCGTCAAATACGCAGGTATATCCTTCTTTAATCTTTTCAGGTGTTTTGCCTTCATATACTGGGGTCTCACCGTAATTTACATTACTTGATTGAAGTACAGTGTCATTCCAGTTCTTAAATGTAATAAGATAACTGTTAATAGTTTCACTGAATTGTGCATTGTAATCAGCGTCTCCAACTACTGGAACAATTGCTGGATCCCATCCGTTGAATGTATATGTGTATTGTGGAGTAGCAGCCTTTGTTGGGGTTGCACCGTCATAAGTTGGTGTTACACCAAATTCAACTTCTTTTCTTTGAAGCAATTCACCATTATAATTAAAGAATTTAATTTCATATTTGTTTACTGTTTCGTTAAATTGTGCTGTATAGTTTTTATTTTCTTTTGCAGGCACAATTGCCGAATCCCAACCGCTAAATGTATATGTGTATTGTACATCAGCATCTTTTGTTGGAGTTTCACTATCATATATTGGCATTACGTTATATTTAGTTTCACCACTTTGAAGTATATCGCCATTCCAATTCTTGAATATAATAACGAATGTTTGAACGTCGTAGTAGAATTTAACTTCAACATCGTCACTGTCTGGCATTACAAATTCAACCGTTTCTGTATCACCAGTTTCTCCATTAACTTCCCAGTGGTTAAAATCACAACCCTCTACTTGTGGTACATTAATTGTAACATTATCACCAACTTTATGTGTCTCTGTTTTTGTACCACTTTCACCTCCGTCTTTGTAAGTATCAATAGATACAGTTTTCATACCGTCACCATTAGGATTAGTGATGGTAATTTTATAAACATTTTCTTCTGTTGAAGAAGGAGATACGGTAGCACTAACAGCGGCATATTTGTCAACAGTCCATTCTGAAGTGGCTTCAAGTGAGCCAGCAGGTATTGTAATCGTATTAGGTGTTCCATCGGCAGTAACAGTTACAACGACTGTATCAGGTAAAATAGTGTTGGATTTTACGTTAATAACCCAACCAGTTTCACCAGATACAACAGAAGCGGTAAGTTTGACAGTAGTTTTTGAAGGTTCTTCACCTCCACCACCTCCTTGACCCGCTTTTCTCATATTCTCAAGGATTTCCTGTGGATCCATGCCACATAAATCACGATATGAGCCAGAGTCGTAGTATCTTTCAACCAATCCACACTCATCGAGTAATATACCTTTTTCAAGGGCTTCTTTTACTATGTCTCTATAATCACTCATAAGTATTTATTTTTTTAATTGTTAATTTAGTTTTTTCATATTATCTTAAAAAGATAATTTACTATTAAATAAATACGAAAAGAAATCTAAATAATACTTAAAAATGATTTTTTTTACATAAAAAAAGGCAACGATATAGAAGTTGACCCAACTTTTAAGATTTCCTCAGAGTTAAATAGATTCTGAGGAAATTTTTTTGTATATAATTTTTACTATAGAATAACCATAAGCAATTTACTTTGTAAATTGAAATATATAGATTTATCGAATTTTATAACGTTATACGTATAAAATTACCCCTTAACACTGGATATTTTCGTATCTTTGTAGTATAATTTAAAAAAACAAAGATATTATGATTGACTTTTCAAAATTCGACAACATCATTGATATGACAATGTACTTCAACACGGACGAGAAGTGCAAGCAAGCCATCACAGAAGCACGTTGGGGTGTAGGTGATGAGCACCTTCAGTCATACATTGACGAGGCAGTGTACCGTTGGAATACAAGAAAGATGGGCGAATCAGAACGATTCGCCCATATGTTTGACAAGTCGATGGGGTTTGTTAAAAAATGGTCTGAGATTAGAGTTGGGTTGGTTGCTGCCTAATCTTTATAGTGACCAATGGTTAGCCATTCCATATGTGTTTAAATCAGCACAAATACCATCTAAAGTGTTGAAGACTTCTTCAAGTTGGCTTAATAGTTCATCCCACTCTCCTTCTAATCTGTATTTTCCTTTTAGTTGAACTAATTCTGCACACAAATTCTGTAATTTATGCGCCCACTCAGAAACATCATCTGGCATATTAGTTGGGTAGCCATTTTTATCCCATTCTATATCCTCTTTCAATATTTTGCTTACTGATTGTTTAACAATTCTATGCAAGTCTGACTCTGTTAGTCTAATTAATTTCTTATTCATATTTCTATTACAATTTATTTTCTTAGGTTTATCGTTTGATGTGTCATTGAACACCGTTGCTTTCGCACTTGTGTTATGTAAAGGGTCTTCGAATTTTCCACTATTAGTGTATTCTACAATCTTGCTGACTAATGCTTGTAAACGTTCTTCTGTGAATTTCCAAGACTGATAGATGTAGTGCATAACAGTAAATTGAAAGTCAATTGGTGTCATTGTGGATACGTCAGAATATACAGTTGTTTTGTTTATTGCTGTTGTTCTGAACTCTTCACCTCTTTCAGCACATTCTTCTTTATTTGGTAAGAATGTAAAGGCGATGTTATCACTATCGTTTAATGGAACTTCTTCGCCTTGATTATTTCTATACCAAGATGACAAGTTTACCCCGTGGTCTGAAACTCTAACCCTTAGTAATTTCCCATCAACTGTGTATGTTTTATATTCTGATGAATCTGTTCTTTGTAACCCTAAAGATTTCAATATTCTCTCTATTATTTCATCAGACCTATATATCTTGTGCTGATTTGGACTGTTATTGTCCATATTTCCTTCAAATTATTTGCTATTTCAATTATTATTTGTACCTTTGCAGCGAGCCTTCACGTTAATTGCTACAAGCGAGGTTGTGAATACATTTAGTATTTGGCACACTGTGAATGGACAAGGGTGGCGTTTGCCACTCTTTTTATTTATAAATATTACAATGAAAAAAAAATGCAGCCATTTCTGACTGCATTTTATAAATCATTTGGGTCAACTGCTATATTGTTGCCTAAAAAAAAGAGCGACTGTTACTCAGCCGCTCCTTCTTCATTAATAATTATTTTTTTATCGTACTTTTTACCCCACACATCCATAACGTAATTTATTTCATAATCACCGTTTTGATTTTTCTCTATGCTGTACCCGTCAACCTTAGGTTTCATTTCGCCATATTTCTTTTCATTAATATATGCGAGCACGCACACGAGAGAGTCACAAGCATCGAAATTTTCTTTCTTTAAATCGCCCTTCTTATCATAAATCCATTGAATATCTGGATATTTTTCATTTACCATATTCATCATAATTGTTTTTTTGTCACAATCAAATGGATATGAACCGAATAAGATTAGGTGTGAATCATTTAGAGCCTTCTTAATGTGAGTTAAAGGATAAATTTTAGCCTTTTTATTAAACTTCCTAATTGCCAGGAGTTCTGGGAATGATCTCATTCTTGCATCATAACTTGATACATATGATGGAATGATATGTAATACGCGGTATACCGCCTCTGATAGAAGTCCGTTAAACTGCAGTAATTGTGCTACTGTTTGTGCGTTTGAACTTGCTGCAGTATGGGTAATTGGTGATTCAATAACACACTCTGTAATACCCATATCCTTAATTTTTTCGAGGAATTCTTCTTCAAAAATTTGTTTTCTAAGGATTAATGCTTCAATTCCTTTAATTTTTTTATCAATCTTTGGTACCACGTGCGTAATTTTGACAATTTCTGGTTCTTTAACGCCGTCGTCGTACACAATTGAAATACCAATACACGCGGTACTAATATCGAGACCCAAAACCAAACTAGGATAGATCTTTTCAATTACTTTCTCTTCGCTTTCAACTTTTTTTCTTGCCATAATTATTGTTTTTTTACTAAAATATATGACGGAATAAGTAAAAGTAAAGATATAAAACAAAAAAGCGCTCGAAAATCGAACGCTTCTTTAATATAATTTTAATTCTATTTGATTTAATTATTATAATAAAAATAATGATTTGCTGCCATTTTTGCTGCATCGAGCACATCATTAACATCATCTCCGCTTACTTCTGAAAATACTTCTGCTGCTCTGTATAAATATTCTTCATCATCATTATTGTAATACTCATACATCGCCTCCATTGCATTTATTTTTTGTTGACTTTCATTACTTGTTGCCCATTGCAAAAATTTCTTTGCCAATTCTTCTCTATCGACAAAATCCAACTGTTCATTCAACGCTTTTTTTACAGATTCCTTTACTATTCTATTAAGTTTAGATTCATTCAGTCCTAAGTTAGATGCTGATTCATCATTTCGCATACCAATCTTTTTTAACATTTTTAAGAAATATGGTTTTAATGAATCAGGTATTTTTGATGCACCAGAAAAAGTTTCTTCATATGGCAACCAAGTGTCATCAGTATAAAGTTCAACATCACAATACCAAACACCCTGTGGTTCTTTACTAGCATCTAATATGGCAAGTGTAATTTTACATTCAACTTTATCAAGATAGGCTTCTAACACACCATCCTTGTACTTCATTTTTGTTATTTTATATCTATTTGCCATAGATTCTCTTTTTTTCTTCGCATCTTCTTTCCTGCGTAAAGCATTTTCTTCTTTTTGTTTTGCCTTAGCAGCCAATTTATCCGCCTTATCTTTATCTACCCTAAGAGAACCGTATGTATTCTGCCAATTATCAGAATTCTCTATACCATGATTTGGAAAATCATTATCTACTTGTTGTTTCCACCATTTGTTTCTTTCAAGAAAATCACCATTAGGCAAATTTCTTAAATCAAGTTCATTGATTGCTTCACGAATCATATTTCTTAATTGAGATTCGTTTAATTTAATTACTTGCTTTTTCATATTTCTGTTTTGTTTTATACATAAATACTCATTAATAATTAAAAAATTTGTATAATTATGAAAAATGTTAAGATATGTTAGTTGAAGTACAAATAAGTGACAAATTGTATAAAGATATTTTTGCTTACTGTGAACTAAACCAGTTGGAAACAAGTACGTTTATAGAAGATTTACTAAAAAAATACTTTATAATTGAAAAATATGGCTCAAGACCAGCCATTTTTGAAAAAACTGATAAACCTGAGGAAACCGTTGTGGTTGAAAAGAAACCAGAACCAAAAGTTGAGACTAAGGAAGAATTAGTTGAAATTGAAGTTCCAAAAGAAGTAAAAAAAGAATTAGAAGAAGCGCCATTTAAAGAAGTGGTTAATGTAATAATAGAAGATTCAGAAAAAAAGGAAGAAAAACCAAAAAAACGTAGAAAATTATCATAATATATGGGAAATAAAATAAAAATTGGTGAACATTCCAAGGTGAATGTAAAATGGAAAGTACTCCCTATTGATTATTCTCAAGAAGCGGAGGAAACGATCAAATTAAAATTTGCTAAGAAGTACGGAATATCAAAGGATAACGTTACTGTTGAACCACAATTTATCATCAAGAACGAAGAGGGTGAAGATATTGTGGCTACTGATGGTATTGTCGGTAATATCCAGGACCCGATTTATCAGCAAAGTTTGTTTAAACCTTACCTGGAGGAACGAGAGGTAAAAGACTATGACTATGATAAAATCATAGAAATAGATAATTTGATCAATTCAAAAATTAACTATGAGGTTTATGACAAACATAAGCGTTATACAATCAAATGGATGAAGTGGTCCAACTTTATGTCGTATGGCCCGAATAACTTCATTGATTTTACTAAATTCCACGGTTTAGTATTATTAACATCTGAACCAGCAAACCAGGGCGGTAAAACAACATTCTGTCTTGACCTTTTCCGTTTCCTATTATTCGGTAAAGTAACTTCACGTGAGGATGATTGGACACTTGCAAGAGCATTTAATTTATATTTACCAGAAGCCACAGAAATGTCCGTAGAAGGCTGTATTTCTATTGATGGGCAGGATTATGTTATCAAGCGTACATTAACCCGCCCAGCGTTAAATAGACGTACGGATAAGAGTAAAGTAACGCAAAAAATCGAATATTACCGTTTGGTAAACGATAGTTATGTGGAACTTCTCGACTATGAAAATATGACAGAAAATGAGGCTGAGCAAACTGGCCGTGAAACCAATAAAACTATCAAGGAAGCAATTGGTAATGAACGCGATTTCGACCTTATGATTTGTGTAGATTCTGATAATCTTAAGGGTCTTATTTCCCTGAAAGATACAGATCGTGGCCGACTTATTTCCCGTTGGATTGGTCTTCTTCCTCTTGAAGAAAAAGAGAAGATTGCAAAAGATGTATTTAACCATCAAATTGTTCCCTCACTTCTCATGACAAAGAACAACGTTGAGGAACTTGCTGAAACTGTTGAGGAACTTGAGAACACGAACAAGGAACTTACTGCTGAGGTTGAAAAAACAAAGAAAAACAAGGCTGCGTCTGAGAAGAAAATGGAAAAACTTCAAAAGGAGCGTGAAACTTTGCTTGAATCAAAGCAGAAAATCGACGACAGTTTAACAAAAGTCGACGTTGTTACATTGAACACCAAAATTTCCCAAGTTGTAGAGAAGGGTAAGATTGCCAGGGCTAAAAAAGCAGAGAGTGAAAAGGAACTTAAGGAGTTCGGTGACGTTGATTATGACGAAAACGAGTATCAGAAACTTATTGAAGATGACAAGCAGAACGCGATTAATTTAACCAATGCAACAAACGAATACAACACATTGAAAAACGATATTGATGCCCTGAAAAAGGGTGAATATTGTCCTACATGTGGTGCCAAGTTGAAAGACGTTGATAATACAGAGGCTATTGCTAAAAAGCAGGCCAGAATGGACGAAGTTATCAAACTTGGTAAGGAATATCGTGAAAAATCTAAAGATTTTGAGAAAAAACGTGCAGAAATCGAGAAAAAACGCGCTGATTATTCAAAAAAATCTAAAATTGAACTACTTATTGTTACATATGATGCTGAAATCAGTAAATTGCTGAATGAACATCGTGAATCTACTCAACTTTTGAAGGATATCGAAGCAAATAAGGCTGCGATCGAACAAAATAACAAGATTGACGCGTTGCTCAATATCAATACCGAAAATATCAATGTGGAAAAGAATATTATTAGCGAAGATGAGCGAGTAATCAATTCAAACACCACAATTGTTGAGACCAATAAGAAAAATATCAAAACTTTGAATGAAAAGATTAAAACCATTCAAAAAGAAGAAATTCTTGTTAGAAGTTGGAAAATATATCTTGACATTATTGGTAAAAATGGTATATCTAAATTAGTATTAAGAAAAGTTTTACCATTGATCAATGGTGAGTTGAAACGAATTCTTAATGGTGTTTGTGACTTTGATGTTGAGGTTCGAATAGACAACGACAACAGCGTTGCATTCTACAAAATTCACGACGGAGTATCTGCAAAACTTGGTTCTGGTTCTGGATTGGAACAAACAATCGCCAGCCTGGCACTTAGAAGCGTGTTGAGTAAGATTTCAACATTCAGCAAGCCGTCATTCGTCGTATTTGACGAAATTCTTGGTGGTGTAGCAGATGAAAACTACGATAAGGCTAAATTGTTATATGACAAGATTGTAACCGATTATCAGTTTATTTTGCAGATAACGCATTTAAAGGCGATCGCTGACTGGCATACAGATACGATAACGGTAATAAAATCCGACAACGTTTCAAAAATAAAGTAAGTGAAAATTGTTATGGTTAAATGTTCAATACTGATGAAATTGATGAAGGAATGAAAAATTATTTCAAGAGTTTAAAGCACTTCAAAACCTTAAAAAAGGAAGAAGAGCATAAACTCTTGGAGGCGTATAAAAATCACAAGGATCTTGATGCGAGAAACAAATTGATAGAGGCTAATTTGAAGTATGCTTGTAAATTAGCCAACTCGTATCGTGGCCGTGGGTTATCGTTTAGTGAATTGGTAACAGAAGCAAATGATGGTTTAATTGAAGCAATTGATCAATTCGATTTGAATAAAGACGTTAAGGTTATAACATATTCAAAGTGGTACATTATCCAGAAGATAAACAATGCTATTAAAGAAAGAAATATGTTAGACGGTAGAGATATTTCCGAATATAACGACTTCGGTGAAAACCAGGCAGACGATGATACCGATTACCAGGTTTCAGATAGGTTCATCGAGGATGATTATGATGAAACATATAACGAAGACATTGAAGAATTGTTGAATACTCTAATGTCAAAATTGAGCAATCGTGAACGTGATATGATTTCAAGTTATTACGGCGTAAATTCAAAACAGAAAAAGACACTAGATGAAATTGGTAATGATTACGGATTGACCAAAGAAAGAGTGCGTCAGATTATAGAAAAAGCACTTTTAAAGGCAAGAAGTGAGGCTTTATTGGTTGATAGTGTGTATTTAAATCAATAATTTCGACACTAATAAGTATTTATTATAAAAAAAGTTAAATTATGGCAAAAAAAGTGACTAAGAAAGTGGTTGAAGAACCAATCGAGACAACTGAACCAGAAGTTGTAGAAACAGCAATACAAGAAGAAGCACCTGTAGAGGAAGAGGCTCCAGAAGGCGATCCATATGTAGTTGATCCTGATGATTCAGGAAATCCTGCTGAAGAAGTAGAACCAGAGGTTGAAGTTGAAGAACTTGAAGAAGGTGAAGAAGAATTTGATGACGGAACAGTAGAAGCATCAGAGGAACCTGCTCCAGACAATGTTGACGACGAAAGCGAAAAGTCTGCTGAAGAAATTGTTGAAGAGGTTAAGGAGCAATTCGAAAAGGCTAGTGAACAACTAGAAAAAGAAATTGTTGAACATCCAGAAGATGTTGAAAATTCATTGAAGGAAACACTTCAAAAAGTAAATGATGCCGAGAAGGACATTGTTGAAAAAATTGAGAATGAAGTCAAGAAACTTAATCCTCAACAGAAGAAACTTGTAGGTGGTGATTTCTATGATAATTTTACAAGTTGGTGGAACGGTGTAAGTTATACCTAATTAAGAAAAAACATTAAACAAATATGAATAACAGCGAATACGATGTAGCAAAATCATTAATGTCACAAATTCGCGTCATGAACGAAGGAAAATTACGCAAGAAGCGTCTAATTACTGAAGCAGATGAAGCAAAGGAAGACGCAATTGCAATTACCAATGATGCAAAATTTGGTGAAAATGTCCTTCAGAATCAGATAGCCGCATTTAAGCAGGCTGTACACGGTGGTGCTAAGTTTGGTGACGAGAATAAAGAGAATGCAAAGAGCAATCCTTTAGTATATTTCCCAAAAACAGGAAATCTTGTTTTCAGTGGAAGTATACCTAGTCTTGCCGACCTTAAATTTCAATTTAGTTTGAATGATGTAACAGGTGCTCCATATATTTTTGTTGATGGTCTTTCATTAACGGAAGATACGGTAACTACAATCAATAAAATCCGTGCATATTATTTGAACTGGAGGGATGAATGGTTTGCCGCTGGAGATTTGCTTGACAGATTAGGGAAAGACAAGAATAATTAAAAAAAAGCGACGGTTTTCGTCGCTTTTTTATTGTAATTTACTATTTATTAATATAAATAGAAATAAACATGAAAATTACGGAATCTAATTTACGAAATATAATTGAAAAAGTATTAAGAGAAGATGCTTGGATGCCAGATTGGGCAGCACCATGGAATGAGGAACCGCCTCGTGACCCATCTTATGATCATATTGAAAGGAAATTCAATACAGCATCATTTATTACAGCACTTCTTGATTATTATTCCGATAGCGTTGCGGATCCAAATGATTTAAGCAAACTTCCTCAAGAAATAATTTTCTTTGCAGAATATGAATATGACGAAGGTTTTGATGGTGAAGATACATACATGGAAAACGAAAATGTAACTTCAGTAAAATTATTGTTTAATATTAACGGAAAAGAAGTTAATTTTAATGATTTTATTCAACAAAATCAACAATCATTTAGTCAAAACTCAATTCTTGCTTTTAATGAAATTTCTGAAATAATAAATGAAATGCCTTCAAATTTAAACAATTCTAGTGACATTGAAGATTTATTACGCGATATACAAGGTGGAATGAATAACGGTCCTATGAAAATAACAGAATCTCAAATAGTAAAACTTGTTACGGAGGAAATGACAAAATCCGACGTTCTTGACATTGTTAAGAAGGATAGAGATTTCGAAAAAAGAATAAAAGATATTACTACTGATGTTATAACTGATTTATTTAGAATTTTGTTCCAACACCAGGGTATATTTAAAAATTTACGACACTAATATGGCAGACATGAATAAAGAAGTAACATATTTCAAATTTCAGTCTCATATAAATGATTTCTTGACAAAGTTGAAGAATAAACCAATCCAAGCACAACCTAGTGTGTTTTTGAAAAATCGTGATTTCGGTAAGGAGAAATTGATACGAATTTTAATTAGACGTGGTGTGTTAAAAAGAAAAGAATCTATTAAGGATCCGACTAATTCTGAAGAGAAAACGGCTAAGTATTTTGTTAAGTATACAATTATACGAGACGGATATGAGGACAAAATCAAGAAATTATATGACGATTACTTCGGCAAAAAACAAATAACAGAAATAAAAACAGACGTAAATGAGTGCGATGGATGTGGAGGGGGTGATTGTTCTTCTTCTATTGGCGGTACAAGCGCTAGTTCTGTGGGAGGACAATACACAGTCCCATTAGGCCCAGCAATGTTGAAGAGGCCAGGATATAATGCTAACAGAAAGAAAAATAAAAAGGTTCCAGAACCAGAAAATATATTAGGTAAAACAGTTATGGGAGAAAACAAGAAAAGAAACATATATCTCACCGAAGAACAAATGAATTACATTCTAAAAAAACAAGGTGTATTAAACGAAGAAGGTGAGGCTGGTGGAATTGGTGGTGCAACAACAACTTTTTCTGTTGGTGCCGAAACAACCAGGGGTGATATGGGTTATGATGTACCCGCATTTTCAAAAAATAAAAATACCACTCAGAACAAAAAACAAAAAGGTTTGAAAACAGATTTCTTTGCTGGTGCAATGGACAGAACACCAGGATTGAGTTGTGCAGACCATGTTGGTAAGGATGGTAAAGTACACAGTAAATAATAAGAAACTATGATGCGTGCATTTCGTCAAGAACCTAATGGTCAGACAATTGAAGATTTGAAAAAAATTGATGAAAAGATAAAAGAAGAAAAAGATCCGTATAAACGCGCGAAACTGTATCAAGCAAAAAGTATGTATGATTTATTCAATAATCCATTTTCTTCATACCAAAAATACAGAAATCCGTGGTAAATTATGTTTTTTTTAATATAATAAAGTATTTATAGTAAAAATTAAAATAATATGGCAACAGGAAGTTACACTTATAAAGTGGGAGAAATTAAAAAGTTAATTGCTGAAAGTTCACAAGAATTCAGCCCAGTCCTTGGTGCAGGTGTGGAAAGCAATAACAAGAAAAACAACGAAAAGTCCTACAAAGATGCTGAAAAAGCAGCAAAAGACTTCGATGGCGGTTTGAAAGATCCAAAGAAGGTGGCCAATTTGTATCCTAAGACAGATGCAAACAGGACCACTCTTGATTATAATCCGAGAACTGAACCAGATAAAGAGTTTAAGGATAAAGTAGAGGCTCAATTACAAGGTTATACATCTAAACTTGAAAAAGAGAACAAAATTGAAAAGGCTGGCGCTGAATTTGATAATGACGGTAAAATTGCAAAGCAATTAGAAGACAATTCAAAAGAGTTGAATAAGCAAAAGGAAGATTTGGCACATTCTGGTTTACAATCTCACAATTTAGAAAAAGAGAAGAAAAACACTATGTACGAATCAAATACCCCTAAACGTCTTATTTTCAAGCACACACGTTTTATCAACGAGTCACAGATGTTAGCACGTATTCCAGAGGAATACAAAAAGGACGGACAGAAAATCTTCATGAAAGATATGGCTGGTAATGAATACATTGTTGAATGCGAAAAGAGTTCAACAGGTGTCATTGAAACTAATGTTACTGGTTTCAATAACAAGGAGATTATGAATGAGCAGGTTAGCCGTATCCAACAGTTGATGGAATATACACCTGGTAAAAGTTTATATACTGATACCAGAGAGGTCAGAATTAATGAGAATCAAAACTTCTCAGATATGATGAATCTCACCCGTGGATTAATGAAAGATTAATCCTTTAAAATAATTCATTTTTAAACTATTTTAGGGGTACTATGGAAAAAACTAACGTAACTGAGGTGACTAACACGGGGATAAAATTTGTTGAACATTTCAAGGAAAACTGGCGCTGGTGGCTATTTGCTGCTTTATATGTGTTCACTGTTGTTATAGGAATCGAGTTCATTTCATCAGATGCAATGTTCAAGCGTTATGACAACTATGTAAGTCATAAACATGGAATATCAACAGAATATCGTATTGAATCTTCTCCAATTATTAGAACTTATCTAAATCAATTGGCAATGGAAACAGGTGCTGCAAGAGCATACATTGGAGAATACCATAATGGTAAAAATAACCCAAGTGGTTTACAATGGCAATACGCTGATATGACATTTATTAACGACGCTGCAGTTGTAGACGTACGTGATGAATATCAAAACGTATCACTTGTAAAATATCCGCTTTGTTATGTGTTATATAAAGAAGGTTCATACATTGGAAGTATACAAGATATTGATACAATCGATCATAGAATGGCCATACGATTGGAAGCCAACGACGTACGATATGTCGGCACGGCAATGATGTACGGGGAAAACTTAATAGATATCGGGTTTGTTGGTGTATCATTTACAGATTCTTGCGAAATTGATGAAACTGAACTTAGACGCGTCTTATATAAGTACGCTGCAAGAATTGCTCCTTACTTAGACGATGCGGAAGCACAAAAAAAGTATAGAGAACGTAAATAATATAGTTCAAATAAACGAAAATGGATAGTAAATGCTATCCATTTTTTTTGTACCTTGTATTTATTATATAAACAATTAACTATTATGACAACAGCAGAAAAAGTAGGACTTGGCGTTATAGCCGCATTGGCTATAGCCTTAGCAATTTTCATTACATTATTTGTAAGACAGAAAAACGCCCGCATTGTAGCGGAACACAACATTGAAGCATTAACTGATACAGTAACTTCATTACGCCTGGCTAACGGTGATCTAATCGAATATAAAAATTCATTGGTTATCGAAAAGAAACAACTTGAAGAATACCTTGATATCTCAAAAAAGGAAATCAGGGATTTGGAAAAGAAATTGAAAGCAGACCTATTGTATATCTCTAAATTGGAGGGTACTATCAAAGTTGATACTGTTTATATCCAGGATTCGACATCTGTATTAGATTCTTGCACATATCGTTATTATTTCAAGAATTTCGACAAGTATTATACACTTGGTGGATATACTGAGGTATATAACCTGCAGGATGCACAAACAGTTATTACCGATAACGAAATGAAGTTAGATCTTAAAGTTGGTTTGGATGAGAACTGGAAAATATTCGTAACAACGGATAATCCATATGTTTCATTTACATCAATTGACGGTGCCTTACTTGATAAGGATACATTCTTGAAACAACAGAAGAAATCAAGATTCGGAGTAGGTGTACAGGTTGGCATCGGCGGACAATATGGCCTGGTACATAAACAATTTGACGTTGGTCCATATGTTGGAGTCGGATTCAGTTATAACTTCTGGGTTTGGTAAAAATTAGAATCTCATAGGTATTGACTTATGAGATTTTTTTTGTATATTTAATAAGAAAAACAATATAACTATGCTAGTAGAAAAAATATTAATATTTTTATTGGTTTTTGCGTGTCTGAACGTATTATCAAATTTAATTGATTTTGTATTGTGCGTTATCCGTTCAGAGAAGTTTGAAAAACCACTATGGAAACTAATTGGACTTGGTGTTTCAATTTCATATATATTTACAATAATTTTTACGGGATTTGAATTGTAAGACAATGGAAGTAAAAGAAAGAGTTGAAAGAATTAAAGCATACTTCGTTACGCTGAGCGTTACAGAAGAGGCAATCTGTGTTGTTACTCATTTTCCTAATGAGTGGCATATGGCTGATACAAAATTACTTCGAGATCGTTTCAAATGCGAAATTGCGGACAAAGACGGTTGTGTGTTCTTCATGACTGAACTTGAAAATGGTTTCGACACAGCATTCGATTGTGTTGATTTCATTATCAACATGAACCGTGAAATTATTGAGAAACAAACACTACTCAAGGCTAAAGCAAAGGAACTTAGTGAGTTGTTCGCTAAGGAACCACTTGATCGTTTGAAAACATTGTATTTTGCATTTGACGATTCATCATTGAAGAAACGTGGTGGTAAGAAGGCAGCAAAGAAGGAAACTGTGGTACCAGTTCCAGAACCAGTTGCAGAAACGGAGGAAGTTGTGCCAGAAAGTACGTTTCCAGAAGAAGCCGAAGAAAATAATGAGCCTGATGAAGAAGTTTCTTCACTTTTGGCAACAGCAATGAAAATGACAGGAGAATGAAGTGGTTTATCTTAATTTGCTACATACTAATGACATATGGGTTTAGTGTGATTGTAACACAGTCCATTGGCCCATTCAATATATTTTTCAGATTACGTCTGTTTGCTGAAAGTGTAAGTGACAATTTTGGAATGTTGTTTAAGTGTATGACATGTTTCCCAACTAACCTTGGTATTATCTTGTCATTGCTTAACTGGTTCCTATTACCATCAATTGGATTAACTCCATATAACATCATATTCGAAGGAAATCATGAATGGTATATGTGTTTTGTTGCAGCATTATTTGACGGGTGCCTAACAGGTGGTATATGTCATTTTATTTGGAATTTGGACGATTACATTGACAAATCTACTCCAATTTTCGAAGAAATAACTGTAGATGATAATGTAGAAGTGTAATGGATTATAAAGAAGAATACGAATCTAGGATTCACGACGCTGTTAAGGAACGTAGAGAGACTGAGGCTTCAATGAAACAGTCAAAGAATGAGTTTGCTGAGTATTTGAAGAAGAATTTTGATAGTCAGTACGTTCAATACATGGAAGCACAGAAAGAAGCACAAGAAGAAGTGCAGGAGGAAATAAAAAAAGAATCTGAAAAGTCAAAAGTCAGAAAATTCTTTGATAAATTGATCAATGTACTATGAAAACGATATTAAATGTTGACGATATGTATAAAATATCCGATTTCTTCTTTCAAAACGGTTATACGGATTTTCCATTAACAATAACAATTGAGGTATTGACCAGGGAACGCCTTGAGAAGATAAATCAGGAGTTATTCTACAAGTATAACGAAGGAAAGGGCCAGGAATTGGAGGATGTGGATGAAATTAACGTATCAATCCGTAATATTAACTTTAAATACGTATTAAAGAAGGATGATTCAGAGGATCAAGAATAAACCGCTTATAAACGATATAAAACAGTATGATGCCGTCTTGCTAATGATGAATATAAATAATTCAATGCCAGACGGCTTTTTACGCGAAGTATTGGTTAATTTCCCATCTGTCCAAGAGAAGGAAATAGAAAGTGGGTATGGAGATAGACGTAAATATGGTAACGTATTCTTTATTGACGACGTTTTACCGTTTTATGTATGTTATGTAATCAGAAAAGGTCAGGTTGATGAAGAATGCCTGGACCAGAGTCTTGAAAAGATTGCTACATTATGTAAAAACAAAAAGATTGCGTCTATTCTAGTCGGTGATGAGAAGATATACAAGAAATATTTTGGAAAAAACAAAGATATAGAATTATATCTTTACGACGACGTAAACGTTGGATATTCAAAAAAGTATTTTCAAAACTTCAAGTCTCTTCGTATTAAATTAAAGAGTGGGGAGATTACGAAAGAGGAATACGAGAAATTATATACGGAACTGCAGTGGGAGCGTTTTCATGGAATATATAATGAAATGCCTAAAGGGTGGAAATTCATACCGACAGACAAAAACATTTTCAAATTATAGATTTTTTTCGTATAATTGTATAGAATATTAATTTTAAAATTATGGCAAAGAAAATTTCAGTTACAATCACAGAGGACATGATCAAATTGATTTCGTGTCTCAATTTTCAAGAGTTCGCTCCGATTTCGGATGAGGACGAAAGACAGTATGTACGTTACGGACTTGATCTTAATAGCCTGTACGGCGGTAATTTTGTTCTAGAAGATACTGCACGTATCCTGGGTAAATATGATCAAATGTTAGAAAATACGATGGAGAGTCCAGAAGGTCCACGATTCCCGAAGGAAGTTGAGGATTACCTGTTGGATGTTCACTTCAGCGTATATAATAATATAGTATATATAGAGCAGATACTTCATCAGTTCTGCTGGAAGGGTGGTATTACACCTGGTACATACGAATGTAAAGAAAACGAATATTTTTGGATTAGAAAAGAAGCATAAACATGGAAAAGTATTGTAGATTTTGTGGCGAAACGTTGCCAGAAGGTGTAGAAACATCAGTTCAACACCATCAATTCAAGAAAATGTGTATCAACTGCGCCTATTCTCAAAAAGGTGGTGCCGAGAACGAAGAATACCTTTGTACCAACGAGACAAACAAAGAAATGGTTGTAAAAAAGATGATTGAAGCGGCCAATTCTGTTACGGAGGCTTACAAAGTAGACACGTTTGATGTACAACCACTGCCATTGAAGAAAATTACAGGCAAATGTAAGCAGTGGGTGCTTAGCGACGAGGTAAAAGAGGATTTGATTAACCTTTTTAACTAATTTTTCTCGAAAAAGTCAACTTTTCGTTGGCTTTTTTTGTTTTTAGAACAGTTTGGCACGGTATTTGCAAGACAAAAAATGGGTGTAGAATGAACAACTCACTCTCGCACCTGACAATATAAAATAAATGTATTATCTTTGTGACAGAAAATTGAAAAAACAAAATTTGTAAATATGAATAAAACTTCGAATGTAAAGTTTATTCAGGGAACTGATACGATTAACAGTTACCTGAGTGATGTACGTAAGTACAAGGTGCTTACCGATGAAGAGGAGCGTGAACTCCTTATTAAGGCAAAAAATGGTGACAGAAAAGCACAGGATGAACTTATTATCAGAAACCAGCGATATGTATATTCGCAGGCTAAGATATATGCAACTGGCGAAGATGACATCATGGACTATGTTCAAGAAGGTAATATAGGTCTTATTGAGGCTTTGGAGCGTTTCGACGTTGAAAACAGCAATAAGTTCCTTACTTATGCTAAGTGGTATATCCAGCAGAAGATGAACCGTTACATGAATGAAACCCATGACATGGTTTATCAGTCTAATCGTCAGAAATACAGCAAGCGTATTGAGAAAATTAAAAATGGTTTTCTTAAGACTGAAAATCGTTATCCAACCATTGAGGAAATCATGGAAAAGTATGAGGAACTTTATGGTGAATCTATCAAGGAAAAGAGTGACGTTTATGATTGTACTGTAAGTTCAATTGATTTGAACGTTGACGATGACTATACAGTTGAAGATACTCCAGATTTTGCAACTCGTACTGCGTCATATAACGATTATGATGTAGAATGCGATGAAAATGAAGTTGATGAAAAATCTAGTATGGCTCATGAACTTCTGGAAATTCTTCCTTCCAAGCATCGTGAAATTCTTCGAAAGTACTATGGTTTTGGTGGTGAACCATACAGCATTGAGGACCTTTCTGAAGAGTATGGTATGTATCCTAATGTTATTGAGAAAATCATTAACAATAGCATACAGTACATTAAAGAAAATTCTGAAGTGGTAACCAAAAAGCATGTCGGATAATGAAGAATTATGTAAACTTTCAACCTAATCCGTCTTGGAATGGGAAAGGTAGATACAATCACGAAGATTGCAGTATTCGGGCCGTCTGTGCAGCAACTGGAAAAACCTGGGAAGAGGTATACGACCTTTTGATGGAAACTGGTAAAGAAGTGTTTGACGCTCAAACCAGCGATCAATCGGTTGAACGTGCCTTGTATAAACTTGGCTTTCAAAGGTGTAGTGTTAGAGTTGAGAAGGGGTCTAAAAGGCCAACCCCTTCTAGTCTTACACGAGAAAACCCAGATAAAGCACTTGTTATGCGTGTTTCTGGACACTTTGTTGGTGGTCGCAACGGTTTATATATGGACTGTTGGGATTGTGGTAAAAAAGGAATCTATACTTATTATCAAAAAGCGGTTTAAATAGTATTTATATATAAAAAGTTATGGTAAAGATTTTTAATATTCTTGAAGGACTATTACCTAAAGAAGAAAAAAAGGATAATAGTAATTTGTTTAAGGCCCTTGAGGAAGAACAAATAAAAAGGGCAAATGAAAAGAAATTTAGTTAAACTATGGGAAAAACAATAAGAATTAACGAGAAACAATTGCGTAACATTATCAGTTGTAATTTGCAAAATTCTACCAAGAATAATCATCTTGATCTTGTTTATGGTAGAAACGTGGCAAACAATCAGAAAATGTTACCACTTAACGAGATTTCAATGAATCGTTTGCTTGGTAAACATTATGGCCAGGCTGGGTTTGCTATTGTGTCTGCTAGTCGTATGGTTGAAAATACGCCAGAAGAAAACGAGAGTAATACAAAGGAAATGTTTGCTGCTATTCGTAACAGTGAATTTCGTTTTATTCCCGCATTTGGCGGTTACATTGAAAAAGACGAAAATGGTAACGCTGTAAATAATACTGAAGAGAAGGTTGCAATCATTCTTTGTTATGACCAAAATAGTAATCCAATTCCGTTCGAGCGTCTTGCTGATTTTGCTATCGGACTCGGTATTAAATATAATCAAGACAGCGTTTTGCTTAAGGCTCCAGACGAAAATCCTAAGTATGTTGTTACCAATGAACGCGGTGGTGAAGTTGGAACCACTGAAATGGAGTTTACTGGTGATTTGCGTCTTGATGATTTGAGCCAGGAATTCTTCACCAATATGGCAAGCAAACACGGTAATGTTGGACAACATAGATTTACGTTTACCGAACAATTTATTAATCCAACGTTTACGACGGTTAATGAAGGACACGTCAGATATTTGAATGGTGAACTATTTTTGAAACCAGGAGAAGTAAGAGATCTGATTTAAACAATAATAGGCTACTCGAAATGAGCAGCCTATTTTTTTTTTTAATTATGAAAGAAAAAAATATATAATTTAAGATATTTCTTCGATATAACGATCTTTCATATTGAATAATTCGTTAATTTCAGTGTCATCGAAAGAATAGTTGTTACCATCAGCATCTTCACCTCTATATTTCTTTGAGAAAAGACTTCTTGCTTCGTCCTCGTCCTTATCTGGCCATAGTTTATATGCCAATATTGAGTGTAATTCCTGTGCTGAATCCAGCCACTTCATTACCTCAGTTCTCTTTTTATATGTTTCACCGTCTTCGTGTTCTTTTCTCCTTTTGTCACTATTTTCAATTCGTTTTGTCTTAGCACCTTCTGGATAAAGATTTTCGAAATAGCCATTTTCGAACATGGATTCTCGTAGAGCCTTTTTAATTTTTGCTTTTAATATTTTCTTTTGAGATTCTGTTATCATAGTTGTTTTACATTTATATATAAATACATTTAAGATTGAGAAAAATTGCTATTTTGCTGCTTTAATGTTTCTTTAATTGTTAAAATTGAATTTTTCATCTGTTCTACCTCTTCATTCTCTTCTGTAAACTTCTCTGCTGCAGAAACATACTCTTCTGCTTTGTCAATATTCAACACTAATAAATAAGCCTGTGATATCTTAATTAGTGGGATCCATGTTGAGAATGCTGGATTGCATCCTTCCGTTGTGCTTGACATGGCATTTTTATACCATTTAATGGCCCATTCTCCGTTACTTAGTTTCAAATATATATCACCGATACAACAACAAGCATCTGCACGAGGCGAATAAGTTGAAATTGTGGCCATTGCAGCATATTTTAACGCTTCTGAATAATCACCTTCAATACTGTATGTATTTGACAGTTTAATGAACAAATCCACTTTTTCAGCATTTGAAAGACCCTTCTTTTTTGCTAGTTTTAATAATTCGTTACGTTCTTCCATGTTTTTTTATTTAAATATACCAATTTTTACATCAATGTAAATGTTTTTTGTATATTTATCATATGATTTATGTATATAATACTAATAGCGAGTCTCACGATGGTCCAAACAATTATTATATTGGTAGACCGTCTATATTAGGTAATCCTTATACTCATATCAAAGAGAAGGGTACGCTTGCTATGTATGTTGTAAGGAACCGAGACGAAGCAATTGATATGTATTCTCATTATTTTGATGTTATGTATGGTTCAAACGTTGAATTTACCAGGCTGATCGACGAAATGTATGAGAAATACAAGAATGGTGAAGATATTTACCTGGAGTGTTTTTGTAAACCGTTAAGATGTCACGGTGATATCATTGCAAAGAAACTTCAACAAAGATTGGTTAAAGAAAAATTACAAGAAATTAAAATAAAACGAGTATGATTGACGAACAATTAATTACAATGTACAATAATATCTATGAGGATGGTATGATATGGTTCTATTTAGCATCATATATATCATCTGAAAACTTTTGGGATATTACAAAAGATACTAACGAGGAACAATTCAATGCGTTGGTAAAAAAATACGAATTTAATATCATTAAAATGAAAAATCTTCTTCGTGTGGTTGATTCGTGTGACAAGATCCCTGAAGTTGATCAAAATAAAATTAAGGAATATGCCGAGCGTGGCATAAAACTTCTTGAAGATGAAATGGAAATAAAGAAGCAACAATATAAATGTAGATGAAAAAGTTAAAACAAAAGAAATTTTGGGTTGAACATTTTAATGATAAAAAATATGTAAAAATTAGAGAACAAATCCTCGAATCATTTAAAGATTTGGAGTTTGATGAAGGTCCACATAAGTATTATCTTCATGGAAAGGAAATTACATGTGTTTCAAATGTAACACACTTGTTTAAACCACACTTTGACGAAGATAAAATGGCCCAGGAAACGTATGAGAGAAACTACGATAAGGAATCTTCCAAGTATTATCGTATGACTCCAGAAATGATCAAAGAACAGTGGCACCAGATTTCACAACACGCCTGTTCACATGGTACAGAACGTCATGAATTTGCAGAATCTATTTTCTATTTCATGACAAATCAGTTTGACAAAATTTTACCACAATTCAAAGATAGGTTGGAATACGAAGAAGAGACTGGTGAGCCAGTTTTCGTGGCTAAGGAGCCAAAAGAAATAGCCGCAGAGTTATTTTATGAGGAATTACCAGATTCTCTAATACCAATCCTCGCTGAAACGAAGGTATATAACGAAAAATTAGGCTATTCTGGCACATTTGATCTTTTAACATATTACGATGCAACTGTAGATGGTAAATCGGACGATAAAAGCGGTTTGGTGGTTATGGACTGGAAAACAAATCGAGATCTATACAAGAATTTCAATGATGAGAAACTTTTAACTCCATTTGAGGAATTACTTGACATGCCGCTATCTATTTACAAACTTCAATTGTCTTTGTATCAGATATGTCTGGAAAAAATAGACCTTAAGGTTATTGCAAGACGAATTATGTGGTTACTACCCAATTCAACATATGATAAAATACCATTGGAACCATATACAAGACAGTTGGAGGAGGAATTGACGAAACATCCGATTGTAATCTAAAAAATAACAGAATTTTACTAAAAATTACCCGTTGTACTGAAAAGTATGACGGGTTTTTTGTTTTTCTATGTTTTTTAGCAGACTTTTTGCTACTTTTTACTAAAGTAAAAACTATTTATATCAAATCGTAATGTGTGCGATAAAATTTAGAAAACAAAACACAATTAATAATAATTTATATATAAATTCTATTTTAAATGGCTGAAGAAAGACCAAAGATTGTGAATATTCACAGTGGGGTTCAGGGGAATCTCCCCCTGCCCGAACAGGTAGAATATGGCGAGATTGCCGTAAACTACAATGAAAATCAACCTTTCATTGCCTTTAAAACATCAGGTGAATCCGAAGGTATTGTTACTACCGTGATGGGCGCAGAATATGTGTTTGTTGACGATGGTAATCTTGAACCTTATGTGGAGAACGGAATCTTATATATACCAGTAACACGCGGTGCTCAGGGTGCACAAGGTACACAAGGTGTAATTGGTCCACAAGGACCACAAGGTACACAGGGTGAACAAGGTGAAATTGGCTACATGGGTACACAAGGTCCTGCTGGCCCACAAGGTGATCAGGGTCCACAGGGTGATACTGGTTTGATAGGTCAACGTGGTCCGCAAGGTGCAGACGGTACTGTCGGTAATCGTGGTCCGCAAGGTGCTGAAGGTACACGTGGTCCTAAGGGTCCAACTGGTGAAGAAGGTACACAAGGTTTCACAGGCGCTGAAGGTGCTCCAGGTACACAAGGCGAAATGGGTCCAACTGGTGCCGAAGGTACACAAGGTAAAGTCGGTGAGACTGGTTTTGAGGGCGCACAAGGCCCTAAGGGTGAACCTGGTGAACAGGGTACACAAGGCGAAACTGGTGAACAGGGTTACAAGGGTACACAAGGTGATCGTGGTCAACAGGGTGCTGTTGGTACACAAGGTGTAGTTGGTCAACAAGGTACTATTGGTGCTCAGGGTATGTTTGGTCCAGATGGCGACGAAGGCCCACAGGGTTTCCAGGGTGCCGCAGGTGACAAAGGTACACAAGGTAGTCGTGGTACACAAGGTATTGACGGTACGCAAGGTGTATTAGGTACTCAGGGTACTGTTGGTGCTCAGGGTATGACTGGTCCAGATGGTGACGAAGGCCCACAGGGTTTCCAGGGTGCCGCAGGTGACAAAGGTACACAAGGTAGCCGTGGTGCACAGGGTGCTAAAGGTGCTCAGGGTGCTGTAGGTGAGACTGGTGCTGAAGGCGAACAGGGTCCTGAGGGCGAACAGGGTGCTCAAGGTGCTCAGGGTGAAACTGGCCCAGATGGTGACAAAGGTACACAGGGTCCACAAGGTACACAGGGTGCTAAGGGTATTCAAGGTGCTGAAGGAAACCAAGGTTCCGAAGGTAAGCAAGGTGCTGAAGGTGACAAAGGAAATAATGGCCCACAAGGTGAAGATGGTGAACAAGGTAACAAAGGTACACAAGGTCCTAGAGGTACACAAGGCGCTAAGGGCGTTCAAGGTGCTGAAGGTGATCAGGGCGCTATAGGCGAAACTGGTGCTGACGGAGAACAAGGTGCTGTTGGTACTAAAGGCTTTGAAGGTACACAAGGTGACCAAGGACCACAAGGTATTTTAGGTACACAGGGTGTCAAAGGTACTCAAGGTATTGAGGGTGCTCAGGGTTCCGAAGGCGACGAAGGTGCTATTGGTACAGACGGTGCAAAGGGTACTAAGGGCTTTGAAGGTACACAGGGTGACCAGGGTCCACAAGGCATTTTAGGTACACAAGGTATCAAGGGTACTCAAGGTATTGAGGGTGCTCAGGGTTCCGAAGGCGATGAAGGTGCTATTGGTACAGACGGTGCTACTGGTACTAAGGGATTTGAAGGTACACAGGGTGACCAGGGTCCACAAGGCATTTTAGGTACACAAGGTGTCAAAGGTACTCAAGGTATCGAAGGTGCTCAGGGTGCTGAAGGTGACGAAGGTGCTGCTGGTACAGACGGTATTGTTGGTACTAAGGGATTTGAAGGTACACAGGGTGACCAGGGTCCACAAGGCATTTTAGGTACACAAGGTGTCAAAGGTACTCAAGGTATCGAAGGTGCTCAGGGTGCTGAAGGTGACGAAGGTGCTGCTGGTACAGACGGTATTGTTGGTACTAAGGGTTCTGAAGGCCCACAAGGTGACCAGGGTACACAAGGCGTTGAAGGTACACAGGGTGCTAAGGGTGTCCAGGGTATCGAAGGTGCTCAGGGTGCTGAAGGTGACGAAGGTGCTGTAGGTACAGATGGTGCTGTTGGTACTAAGGGTTACGAAGGTACACAAGGTGAACAAGGTACAATGGGTATCATGGGTACACAGGGTGCTAAGGGTGTCCAGGGTATCGAAGGTGCTCAGGGTGCTGAAGGTGACGAAGGTGCTGTAGGTACAGATGGTGCTGTTGGTACTAAGGGTTACGAAGGTACACAAGGTGTAATTGGTACATTTGGTCCTATGGGTACACAAGGTGCTGAAGGCGTTCAGGGTCTACTTGGTACACAAGGTGCTGAGGGTGCTGCAGGTGCAGATGGTACACAGGGTAACACTGGTACAGTAGGTTACGAAGGTACACAAGGTGTAATTGGTACATTTGGTCCTATGGGTACACAAGGTGCCGAAGGTGTTCAGGGTCTACTTGGTACACAAGGTGCTGAGGGTGCTGCAGGCGCAGATGGTACACAGGGTAACACTGGTACAGTAGGTTACGAAGGTACACAAGGTGTAATTGGTACATTTGGTCCTATGGGTACACAAGGTGCTGAAGGCGTTCAGGGTCTACTTGGTACACAAGGTGCTGAGGGTGCTGCAGGTGCAGATGGTACACAGG
>Ga0265299_10001122_pt1 | contig 32042 bp, 36 predicted proteins | sample AusTroGonzalo_MG_4_FD_193485 | JGI IMG/M metagenome (GOLD analysis project Ga0265299, IMG submission 193485) | Bovine rumen microbial communities from tropical cattle in Woodstock, Queensland, Australia - Gonzalo_02 | ecosystem: Host-associated > Mammals > Digestive system > Stomach > Rumen ... | reverse complement strand
TGATACTATCAAATATAGTATATTTATATAGCTTGTCAACCCAATTTACATAAATTCTGTCAGATTTAGAACTTCATATTTAGATAGAGAAATCTGCTAAATCTAGTCCATATAGTATATATAATCTGACTAATCTGGCCAGTATTTGACGTACCTGACGGTCAAATTGAGGTTTAGTGTGGTAGACTAGCCAGGAAATACTGTATTTGTACGTCATTTACTGACAAATCTGAGACCTCTAATTCTCCAGATCTAAATTTAACATTATTTGAGGCTATGGGTCAAATTTCTAACTATATTTGTTATACATAAATTGATAGATGAGAATGAGTAGTGATACGGCCGGGGAAGGCATAAGGAACCCACTATGACAATAAGTCTAGAAACAATATAATTAGAAAGGAAATGAGAAGATATGTATGATATTACGAGATTTATAGCACTTGATATAGAGGGAGATGGTTTAGACAAATCCATAAATCAGAAGATATTTCCAGATGGCTGCCATATAGACCCAAATACTAGAATTTGGTGTGCTACAATAGCAATCAAGAGTATATCATCTGGTGCAATTATGACTAGAACATTTGTAACTAAATTAGATGGAACTAGAGCAGTTATCGGTCCAAATGGTAGAATGGCTGGTATGACAACTGCCGAACATTATAAAGAAACTACTATTCCAAACCAAATGGAAACAGTATTTGGTAATCATGAAGTAATAGAATGTCCAAATGAACGAACATTATTAACCAGAATATTAGCTGAGATAAACCATTTAACAAATAATGGTAGAAGTTATGTTTGGATTAAAGGATATGGAGATTATAGTTACGATTATATTGCAATAACTAACAGTTTAGATAGATTATATAAGACTGACCCACGATATGATGATAAATTGAAAGCAATAATTGACATGGAACTTGGTGCTTATATATTTAATGCAACAGCTGAATTTCCAAGAATTACTGTAGATTGGCCAGGAACAACTAAACAAATTAGTGCTGGTTCATTTAAAGATAATCAAACATATATGAATACTGGAATTTGCCATAATATTGAAGATACAGTTCAACTACTAAATATGGTAGAACGATATGCTAAACAAGCAAATGCTGAAGAAGCAATTAAAGAGGATTTCTAATGACCATATATGATGCAATTAAAGATTTAACAACTCATAGTAAGAAAGTATTAAATGAATATAGACAAGAATGTATAAACAGTGACTTTGATAATATGAAACATCCAAATAAGAAGACTTTCTATGCAGTTAAGATGAGAAGCTATGTTTATAATTATTTAATTAAACATATAGACAAACAAGAACTTGCAATTGCTACATATTATTACTTAAACAATATTTCATTGGGAATTACAAACGAATATAAATACTTAAATGCAAATGAACTTAAATTATTAGAAATGATTTGTAGTGTAGCAACAACGGGTATACTTTCAATCTAATTTCCTTCACTGTACTGTTATTCAATAATCTCCTATAAAGAAAGGGCCTTGCGTATATGACGCTGGCCCTATTCTTTAAGGAAACAATATGATATGATTACATTATTTATAGCGAGTCACTGATATGAGATTTCCATATTCTGCTATATCTAAATCGTCATTCATTCTACCATAATGATTATTAGCAAAGTTCTTGACTGCCCAACATATTGTAGAAGCATGAAATCTATCCATTCCACAGTCTCTTAAAGAACTTCTCAACATATCATCAGCAATATCTTTAGTTACTTTACCTGAACCATAACACCAGTCATGTAGTATATAACAAGCATTGTATCGGTAATCATCAGTCCAACCTTTAGCAAACCAACTGAATAATTTAGGAATACTCCCACCATCAGTCATTAAGCCTTTCTTGAACTTAAAGAGATATAAATTATGCTTGTCATCAAACTGTATATAGAAATCATTGTCAATTACATACAGTCCATTTACTTCATGCCAAGTATAAGGTGTTACTCTCCAATTATAGAAACTAGCCATATATCACTCTCCTTTAATATATCTAATACTTTAGAAAGAGCAATTCTACTATTCAACAGTTTAAATTCAGTTGTAATTGCAGTTCCAACCAATACACAACCATTACTATCCTTTAGAGTATTTCCTGCATGAATTCGGAAACCTCGTTCAGGTGAGAAATCATCATTATATAATAATGGTAGATTAGTCTTGAACTTTGGACTATAATTTACTTTAAGATTATATAGACCTGGAGTTAATTTATGTGGGTCAATAGTAAAGCAAATTAGTTTACCCATATAATATAATTTACCAAAGTCTTTATTTCTCTTTATTACTAGATGTTTCATTATATTCCTTATGTTTAACTCTATCTTTAAGTTCTGCTCTCTTACCATCATTCCATCTATCTACAGTTCCAACCAGATAACCAGTTATTCGTCTTAACCTTTGAAATTTAATTCCTTCTCCACGCTGTCGGTCTTCTTCTGATATACTTTCTTTCTCACTATCATAATCATTTAATTCTATATTATTTCTTGAACAAATTTGAGCATATAAATTCCTAACATATGAATCTAAATTATTCATCTTCCTCGCCTTCTTCTTGTGTTTGTGTTTGAGTTTGTGGATGTTCCAAATCTTTATAAGTATCTAAATTATAGTAATTATCTAGGTCAAAGTAAGTATCTAAGTTTATTTGTTGAACCACAAATCCAAGATTAAGGCTATAATCGTCACTATTAGAACTATACATAAGCCCAGCATGAAATGTTGAATTAAGGTCATTTATCTTTATCCATCTTCTCAATTATTACTGATAGTTTAACAATATTAGTATTCAGTAGTGATATTTGTTCTCTTAAATCGTTAATGAGTTGGTCATGATTTATAGATTGTCCTTCAAGATTAGAAACCTTGAATTTAAGAGAAAGAATATCATCATGAAGTTGAATAGAATCTTTATCTCTAGATTCTTTAGTATCCTTTCGTTGTTTACTAATGATATAATATAGACCAGCAACTAGGACTAAAGGCCAACAATATGCTGGAATATATGGTGCTATTGATGTAATTAACTGTTCCATATTATGCTCCTGTTCCACCCCAATCACTAGGAATTTGTGCTAACTCTGCTGCTCCAGTTGTTGTATTTGAACCACAGTTATAGAAAGTTTGACTATGTTGTGATGGTGGAATATCTTGTGATGATGCTTGTTGATATAAAGCAAGAGCACCAGATTGAACATTGTAACTTTGATATAACATACCTCTAATATCTGTAACCTTGCTTGTATCAAACAATGGTACTGATGTTAATGAAGTACAACGTGATAACATACTTTGCATATCTGTTACATTAGATGTATCAAATAATGGAACTGATGTTAAAGAACTACAATTATAGAACATAGCATCCATAGTTGTAACACTAGAAGTATTAAATAAAGGAACAGATGTTAATAGAGTACAACCATTAAACATATCACTCATATCTGTTGCTTTAGAAGTATTAAATAATGGAACTGTAGTTAAAGTACAACCACTGAACAGCCCGTGCATCTCTGTTACATTAGATGTATCAAATAATGGAACTGATGTTAAAGAAGTACATCCATAGAATGTACCATACATACTAGTTACATTAGATGTATCAAATAATGGAACAGATGGTAAAGAAGTACAACCAGCAAACATGTATTCCATATCAGTTACATTGGATGTATCAAATAATGATACAGTTGTCAATGAAGAACAAGTAGAGAACATATCTGCCATATTTGTTACACCAGTAGAATTTGCATCTATGACTTCTAATAAGGAGGTTTGTTGTCTTAACAGTAATCTCCAGTCATTATTCTCATAAGTTAAATCCCATATATTAGGCGAACTAGAAACTTGTACACCAGTGCCCTTAGAGAATGTTGGAGTAACTCCTTCTGTAAACTTTAATCTAATAGTATAAGGTGGTAAAGATGGTGTTGGTCCTGGACTATTCACTTTCAACCAACCACCATTTATCTTTAATACTTTATTATCTATCTTTAGCATAAACTAGTCCCTCTTATGGTAATTCAATCATTGTAATGTTCTGTATGTCAAAGTCATAAGTATTGCTAGTCCAACTACTATTTCCCTTAATCGCTATATATCTAATATCTGGATTATTCCATGCACAAGTTACAGTAGTCCAGTTCTTATTTGTTTGGTAGGTTGTATCATCAGTTGAAGATAAATGTGCAGTATAAGGTCTACCACCAGCAGAAAGGGTTGGTTGTGCATAGGATTGTCCAATATAATTTACTGGGCAGAATGATAAATCGTGAGCAATTCTACTATCATCATCATAACAATAAACTTGACAAGTAAATAAGAACTTGGTATATGGACATTCAATATAACCTTTACCAGTTGGGTCAATTACAGTTGTATTTGTATAATCACCATCCCAATTCATTCTAATATTCATTGGCTTTGAATTGTTATCTTCCCATACAACTCTACCACTAACATCAGTACATAATATCTGGTTTGGTTCACTTGTAATAGAAGGTAATACACCAACTTTAGTATCACCAACAGTAACTTCATATCTAGCAGTATCAGATGAATAGTCAAATGATAAGTCACCACCAAATCCTGTAGCAGGATTAGTTAAGTATACAGTCTTTGCTGCATCTATATTCTTACGAGCCTGTAATTGTTCGTTTGTATTTAAATCTTGCTGTAAATTTGTTACTATACTATTATTCTTCATATATTACTCCTATTTCCAATCACTAGGAATTTGTGCAAGTTCGGCTGCTCCAGTTGTTGTATTTGAACCACAGTTATAGAAAGTTTGATAATGATATGTTGGTGGAATATCCTGAGATGATGCTTGTTGATATAATGCTAAAGCACCACTTTCTACACCAGTACAACCTTTAAACATACTATCCATATAAGTAACATTAGAAGTATCAAATAATGGAACAGATGGTAAAGAAGTACAATCAGCAAACATGTATTCCATAATTGTTACATTAGATGTATCAAATAATGGTACAGTAGTTAATGAAGTACAACCTTTAAACATACTATCCATATAAGTAACATTAGAAGTATCAAATAATGGAATTGTAGTTAATGAAGTACAACCTTTAAACATTCCTGGCATCTCTGTTACATTAGAAGTATTAAACAATGGAACATTAGTTAATGAATAGCATAAATAGAACATACTACTCATACTAGTTACTTTAGATGTATCAAACAATGGTACAGATGTAAGTGATATACAACCTTGGAACATAGTACCCATATTTGTTACATTAGATGTATCAAATAATGGGACTGTAGTTAAAGAACTACAATTATAGAACATAGCACCCATATCAGTTACATTACTTGTATCAAATAATTGAACGGATGTTAAAGAAGTACAACCATTGAACATCTGGTTCATACCTATAATATTTGTTGTATTTCCACCTAATACTTCTAATAAATCAGTATGATTATAAAGTATATACCACCAATTACTATTCTCATAGGTCAAATCCCATATATTAGGGCTAGACGAAACTTGTACTCCTGTTCCATAAGTAAATGTTGGTGTTACACCTTCTGCATACTTCAATCTAAGTGTATATGGTGGTAAAGATGGTGTTGGTTCACCACTATATCCAATCCATTTATCATTGTGTGTAACTACTTTGTTATTATATTTAATTATCATTATTAAACCTCTAGAACCAACCTGGATATGTTGTTAAACAATAATTATAATCTGGTGCAGAAGTACAACCACTAAAGCATCCACTTGTATTACTTAAATTTGGACATGCAGTTTGCATAGCAAGAATAAATGCTTCTATACTATTCTGTATTGGTGCATTCTTAAACATATTTGCACAACTAGTTAAACTATCACCTCTAAATATTAAATTTGAACTCTGTGGAATTATAGAACAATTTGAGAAAGAAGTCCAATTAGCTTTAGCCCAATTGCTAGAATGCCAGAAATCCAATGAATAAATTTCTGATATATAACCTTTACTTGAACTATCTTCCCAACCTGCATTATTACCATATATTCCTGTACCAAATGTAGATTGTAGGTCTTGTTCACTCCATACAAATGAATATACATGATCTTGTGTTACACTAAAGTTAGGCCAGTCACCACTACCACCATTAGATGGGAAAGTTTCACCAGTTGTCAAGTCAGTAGAAATAGAATTATCAAAGTACTTATAAGTACCACCAATTGGGTCAAAGTATACAGTAGCAGTACTAGATACCTTAAATGAGAAATATTCATAGTCTGGTACTGGTGGAGGAGGTGGTTCAGTCCAATTAGACAATTTGCCACTAATAGAAACTAATTTGTTGTTAATACTTAGAATCATATTGTTAATCCTTTATTAGACGAACTGTAAATTGGAAATCATCTGATTCGTCACTATATACATCAGTAAAGTCACTAGTCCATTCACTAAATCTCATACATTTATATCTACCGGGACTGCTATCAGCATCATAAGCCCAATAACAAGTTCTTGAACCAATTGATTCCATAGATGTTCCATACATATAGTTTCCAACTGGAAGAATATTAAATCCAAATCTGTTTGTTCCATTATTGCTATTCCAAGCATAAGTTGACCTTAATGAAGAAGGGTCACTTTCACTATAAGTATTATTTATATACTGGAATAAAGTTTGCCATTCACTATATGTAGGTAAATGCCATCCATTTATTGAATCAGCAACTCTTAAAGCCGCAGTATGAGTATAATAATAAACTGTTCCAAGATCATATCCATTAACATCGGATAAATTTGCTGTATAAATACCACCTTGTCCATCATCAATGGCTAAATCTGCAGCCATCCAAGTTTGTGTACCTATAGTTACTTCATCAAATACAGGTCCAGGAGGATCTGGTATATTCTCAAATATACTTAAAGGTCTAATAGTATTATTAGATATAATATGTGTTATTGGTCTAAACTTTGTTTCCATAATACTAATCCTTTATTAGACGAACTGAATTTCCATAACTGTTATTCCTATCAATATTCCAATTACTTGTACCAATGTTATAGAAGAATATACCTTTACCCTGAGATGGATTATCTACATTATAACACCATAAATTAGCTTCTTGGCCAAGTGACGCTAATTGATTCCAATTGTAATATTGTAATCTTCCTACTGGTTGAATGTTTAATCCCAAAGCATTAGTACCATTATTACTATTCCAACCTGTAGTAGATCTTGCATTAGCAGCCTGACTATTAAAGTAAGTTTGTAATTCACTCCATTCAGCGTATGTCGGTAAATGCCATCCATCAACTGTATTTGCTACACGAACTGCAGCATCATAAGTATAATAAGTTTGAGGTCCAAATTCATAACCAGTAGCAATTACACTATCAACTGTCTTTATTCCTGTACCTCCATCATCTTCATGTAAGTTCTCAGCCATCCATATCTGGTTTCCAATTTGAACAGTTTGATAAGGAAATATTGGATCTTCTCTTTCTTCCAAATAAACTAAAGGTCTAATCTTTATAGCCATAATAAACTCCTTAGAAGAAATATCTAAATCCGCCGTTTGTCTTGAAGTTACTGTTATACAGAACTCCGTATGGACTAGAACTCAAGTTGAATGAACTAGAGATAGGAACGTCAGTGACGAAGAAACAGAAGTATACAGTTCCAGCAGAGTCATAAGTTCCAAACTCATAAGCGAATGAACCATAAGTAGTGTAGTCTAGAGTTCCAGGCATGTCAGTGTTGCTCTGATTATAAGCAAGACTTCCATTAGGACTGCCTGTTGTCACTGCCCAAGTGATAGCAGTAGATGTGTGCTGCATGAAGCATGGATAGAAGTATAGAGCATTTCGCGACGTGCTGAGACTGTTGAACGTCGCTATTCTAGATCTGTTCATTGACACGCCAGCGTAAGAAGACACGGAAGCTTCCGTAAAGAGATATAGTCCGTTCATATTAGTCCAGTCAGGTGCATTGGCAGTGATCTTCCATGTGTCATAGTTGTTCTTCCACTTTACTCTAGAAGATGTCATCAATGTAGATGCAGGAATCAAATTACCACCCCAACCAACTGGGATTTGATTAAGTTCAGCTAGACCAGTTTGAGTATATGAACCACAGTTCTTAAATGTATCAGCATGTGAATCTATATTTGGTAAACTTGAAAGATAATTGTACATAGCCAAAGCACCGCTTTCAACATTTGTACAATCTCTGAATAAACCACTAACATCTCTTGCTTGTGAGAATTGAAGTAATGAAATAGATTTAATTCCTGTAGAACCACTAAATGCTACGTATAAGTTAATTAAATCAGAATTATTTAAGTTTCCACCACCTATTATAGAACAATTTCTATAAATTGGCTGTCCAGATCCAGCGCCAGAATCATCAGAGAATAATCTTGCCCAACCAGTTCTTGTATCACCTACACCTTGCGGAACATATGGGTCACAAGTAAATTTCCATACATTAGGTGATGTAGAAATTCTTTCCCATGTTCCAACATCTGTACGTATAGAAGGTCTGTACGAACTATCATCAAATTGAAATAATAAATATGGAGATGTTGAAGTTGGCACACTAGAATAAACTTTGGTAGAACCAAGATAAGCAGAACCTATCTTGATTGAACCATAGTACATATCTTTAATACTTGTATTACCAAATGAAAGCATATTAAGCCTCAGGAATTAAGTATAATACACCAGATACAGGATTAGCAGGTAAAGCAGTTACAAGTTCAATTGGAGTTGTGTTAATGACCCAATCACTACCACTAGCAGTAATAGTAATACCACTACCAGGTAATAGATTTGCTTCAATAGGTTTATTCAAGATTTCAGCCACACCACTAGTAGCAGTCCAGTCTGAATTAATTTGAACCGGTGTTGGTATAGAACCTGTTGCAGCTTCTACTATTGCTGAAACTTGTGCTGAAGTTGTATAGACAGATAGATCTGGCTTGTTCTTAATGTATTTAGCATTATATTGTGAAGTTTCATTCCAGTCAACTTGATATTCTCGTGCTACTAATGATTCAGTCCATGTACCATTTGCATACTGAACACGTTCATAATTTCCAGGATTCCTAAATTGTATAAGTAGTTCGTTTGCATTACTTGAATAAGTTATACTTGATGGTATATAATAGTTATTTCCAAGAATAACATTATTAGTATGAACTATTATATATTTACCTGAAGTATATGCATTTAACATTTCATTTATGGTTGTAATACCATATTCAGCAATAAACAAATTATCACTTACACTAGCACTAGCAATCATAGCAGATACAGCACTAATACTTGGAATTATGGTAGTATCTACACTAATAGTATCATTGTTAATTTCAATACCATATCCAGCATTGTAGTTACCAGTTACACTTCCGCCACCACCTGTTACTCCAGATACACAAATTATAGCACTATTACCATCAATTACTATATTGATTCCACTACCCGCAACTAAACCAAGAGGTTCATCAAGTGTAATTGTAGTATTATCAACCAATATACCACTAGCACCAGTATAATTCTTAATTGTTGGTTTGTTCTTAATATAATCTTTAGAGCTTGTATTAGTTTGGTTCCAGTCACTCTGTATTTGAGCAGCTGGAATACTTGGTTTATTTCTAATATAAGCTTTACTTGAACTATCGGTTACATTCCAGTCTGATTGTACTTGTGCTTCACCATTTGAACTAATGATAGCACTATCACCTTCAACTGTAATTGTAATAGCATTACCAGCTACAAGTTCTGTAATACCAGTAACACTAATAGTATCATTTGTGATGTCAATGTGGTCACCAGCCTGATAATTTACACCAGAACCACCACCTCCACCAGTTACAGTAGAACTAATGATTAACTGATTATTGCTTTCTTCAATGGATATACCACTACCAGCAACAATTTCAATTTCATTTGGTTTATTTAATACTTGAGAAATACCACTAACTGCATTCCAGTCAGCATTGACCTGTGGGTTAATTCCACTAACACTAATGACATCATTTAGAATTTGGATACCATAACCAGCAGTATATTCTACACCACTAGCACTTCCACCAGTACCATTACCACCTGCTAATGAATGAACTTCAACAATTAAATCTGCAATTACTGCACCACTTATATTGTTGAATGTAATTGGATAATCAACATCATTAGCAAGATTATAAAGGTCATAAGATATTTCCCAGTATTGACCCATTGAAAGAGTCTTATTAACATTTACTGCTATTGCTCTATAAGAGATATATTCAATGAAGTTAAAGAAACTAAGTTCATTTAGTAATGTTGATTGAGTATAACAACCACGCATAGTGATATGATAAGATTTACCTTTATGTAATTGAATCTTACCATTATTTACAGATATATTACCTTTAGTCTTTGCTACATTTGCTACACCAGTAACACCAGTAGCATAGAACTGTCCATATTCAACACCACTAGCATTAGAAACATCAATAGAGAATGTCTTTGTATTAGTTTGTGGGTCAACAGTAGCACTTACAACAATTGAACCACTTGGAGATACAATTTCTACATTTGGAACAGTTGGTTGTGGAGAACTTCCACTAGCAGAAATGATTAAATCTGTACCACTTGCTACGATTGAGATATTATCACCAGCAACTAGATTAACTTCATCTGGTTTATTCTTAATATATGCTGGATCAGTTGTATCATCTTCAGTCCAGTCAGATTGAACTTGTGCTGGTACAATAGCACTAGCAATAGCACTAGCTGTAGCAGCATCAATCTTATTATTCCATTCTATAATTGAATCATGAGTGACTTCTTGTGTATCACCATCTTCAGTAAATATCAAATGGTCAGATGATAATCCAGCCATATTATGAGTAGAAGTATTACTTACACTTACACCATATTGGTTAAATGAAGCAATATAATCTTGACCAGATGCAACTAATGGAATGTTTACTCCCAATGGATTACCACTAGTTCCATCACCAGTTAATGTTGCATTATGATATACTTCATTTATACCAGATACATTCTCAATAATATCCATTATTGTAGAAGAAACAGTATTAACTTCTGTATGAGTAGCAAATTCACTTGTATCTACACCACTAGCAGATATTACATAATCACTACCACTAGCAAATATACCAATATTATCACCAGCAATTAGTGTAGATTCTTCTGGTTTATTCTTTATATAAGCAGGAGAAGTTGTATCACTCTCATCCCAATCACTTTGTACTTGTGCTTGAGGTATATTAGCAGAAACTTCTTCAATTAAATCAACTAGATTACCACTAGCAGTATCTAAATCTTCGGTTGTAGCATATATGGATAAATCTGGTTTGTTCTGAATATAAGCAGGAGAAGTTGTATCACTCTCATCCCAATCGGATTGAACTAATCCACTTGCAATTATATCTTTAAGTTCTTCTACATCAGCACTAACTGTATCAAGTTTATCTATAGTACCACTAATACTTAGATTATATGTTGTACCAGATACTGTAACATCAACTGTTTCATCTTGGGATTCAATTGTTATATCAACTGGAGTTACACCGCTAGCACCACCAGTTGAAGGTATAACATTATAACGGCTCATTATTAGTGAACCAAATCTATTATAGACATAAACATCATAAGCAAATGCTGGTGATGCTAATACTATATTTGAACCAAGACTATCTAATGGAATCTTAAATGGATGAAGTGTACCATCCCAATCTGATACACAATAATACTTTGTTCTAGTTCCATGTATATAAACTTCCATCCAGCCACCAGTAATTGGTTTACCTGCTGAATTGACAAACTGGAAAGTTGGACTTAATAGGTACTCATATTGTACTTCATCAAGGTCGTTAATCATATTAGATTTCCTCCAAATCTGTAGCTGTTGTTATTTCACAACAATATGATAAATGTTTATACAATAATTAGTCATTATACATATATAATATAGTAAATATAAATAAATTATGGGGGGGCCCCCACCCCCTAAATAAATAATAATATATGAGGTAAATAATGCTGATACCCAAATGGAAGGACCCTGGACGCAAACGAGCAACTAATATACAATATACTGACCCAAATTATACTAAATATTATGACTTGGATTTAAATGATTTCACAAATTTAGTGATTAAACTTCGAAATAATGAACGATTAGATGAAGCAGATAATGAGCGATATGGAACATATATAATAACCATATCATTGATGGTTCAAGAAGGACCTAAATTTAAGATGAAATCTAAACAAGAACGAGAAGAAATGATAGAATATCAAACTTTGGAATTATTACTTGGATTACCCAAATTTGACCCAAATAGAGGTTCTTCTATTTATTCATTCGCATATAGAATAGGATACACTGCTGCGTGCCATTATTATACAGATAAGATAACTGATTATAACAAACAGAAGTCTATTAACGAACATTGTAACAATGAAATAGATGAATATTTAGAAGAATATTCTGACCACAAAGTTAGAAACACAAATAAAGGAATATAATATATGAGTGATATAAAGATTATGGCTGTACCAATGGATAACTTTGCTTGTGGACACTACAGAGTGTTAAATGTAGCAAATTGTCTATATAAAGACTATAAAGTAACCATAGCACAACCCGGAACATTTAATTATATCGGACAAGACTACTTCTTTACTCAACGAGCAATTGGTACAAATAATATGAAGACATTACTTAGCATTAAAGAGAAGAGTGGAGTAAAGTTTATAATTGACTTTGATGACATATTATGGGGAGAAATTCCACCATACAACTTCACTGTTAATAAACTACATGTTAATGACAATAAGGAGAGTATGTCAAAGTATCTAGATAAACTAGCAGATCATATAACTGTAACAACTGATGCTCTTAAAGAAAGTTTAACTAAATTCGTTTCTCCAAGTAAGATTAGTGTAATACCAAATATGTTACCTAGATACAAATGGAACTATAATAGAAATACTAAACCAACGAATGACCATATATTATATGCTGGTAGTCCAACACACTTTAGTAATGATAAACAAATGTATGGAGATTTCACTAATGAATGGGATAAATTCTTAACTACACGTACAGTTAATATTATGGGTAGAACACCCTGGTTTATCACTCCAAATAAGTTCTATGAATGGACTGATATGTTGAATTATTCTCATAACTTCTATAATATAGCAACTGAGAATAAGTATATAATTGCTCCATTAGCTGAGAACTTCTTTAATAAATGTAAGAGTGATTTGAAGTATCTAGAATGTTGTGCAGTTGGTAGAGTTTGTATTTGTACAGACTTTGAAGGTAGTCCCTATCATTGGGCACATCCATTACAGAAAGTACCATTAAGAGTAACTGCTAAACAACTTGATTATATCATTAAACAATGCGATGAACACTATGATGAGATAATTGAGTATCAGTATGACTATTTGAATAAACGATGGCTTGAGAATAACTTAGATAAATATAAACAAATATTTGAACCAAAGAAGGTTAGTATATAAAGAAAGAGGGACCCCGATTATGTGGGTCCCTCAATTTGTTTGTTAACAAGAATAGATTACATTGTTACCAAGTTGGCTGTAGAATCCTTAACACAGACATATGCACAGCCCCTGGGTTCCACAATACCAGCGAGGCTAGCAACAGCCCAACGAGTCTTGTTAGAACCAGTAAGAACGTCTACTGCACGACCTTCATGAACCTTGATTCCTTCAATGGATTCAGAAGTACTATCAGCATTAGACCAGTCAAGTTTGTTCAATGTATCAAATTCCATAGCACCGTCAATACGGAAGATACCAGTGAAGTATTCACCTTCTTCAATAGCATTGACTACCTTGTCGCTAGCAGCAGGAACCTTTGTAGCTTCTTTAGTGCCAACACCAGTGAAGTCTACCTTACGAACCTTAACAGCACCGGCAGTAGCATCCTCAATAGCAATGAAGGCCTTCAAAGAAGAAGTCTTATCACCAACTAGGTCAGTAGCATAAACACCAGCAATGTTAATTGGAGTACCGGCTGGAATTGTTTCGGTTACACCACTCAAGGTCAATGTATCATAATCAACACCAGTAGCATAACTAGAAACTGTAGCAGATGCCAATTCAGCAGCAAGATTAGCAGAGATTACCAAAGAAGGCATGAACTGTGATTCACGGAATTCAGCACCGAAAGCTTTACCAAGCATACCAGTCTTGTAGAGAGGATCGGTATCAACTGGGTCAAAGGACTTGCCAGCAGCAGCCATTACGGAATCAATCATTGGGTCAATGAAAGCATAACGAGCTTCGGTAGAAATAGAACCAAGGAAACGAGAAGCTTTAGAGAGTGGGAGCCAGCCCTTACCAACGAAGGCAACGTTCTGACGGCCAAGGTCATCCTTAACAGTGTCCTGAATAACACCATTTATCAACTTCTTACCATTGGGGTAAGCAATTTCCTTATCCCAGTTTACATCAGTTACCTTCTCTAACAAGTTAGTGTCAATAACGATGTTACCGAGTTTAATGTCCTTTGTTACTTTACGTTCAACGAGATTGGAAACATGACCGGTCATATCCATACCAGTAGCATATTCACCAGCATCACGAATTACGAATTCATAGGACTGTCCATTTCTCTTACCTTCAAGCTGGTCGCCAAAGTAAGACTTAGAACCAACAGTCAAATAAGCAGCAGATTCAGCTGCACGAAGAGCAACGAGGTCGGTCTTCTTGTTTGTTACAAATGTATTAGCCATAATTTATATTCTCCTTATCATCCACGTGGATGATTTCTTAAATAGTTGTTCCAATAGTTTCTATCTTTAACTAAAGGTTCAACTGTTGTTGTTTGATTTGTGATTTGCTTTCCAATGACAGGAATAGCAGGTTTGGTTTCAGGTTGAACTTGTGGTTGAACTGGTGAACTATATCGTTTCTCCAAGATTTCATCTGCCACACGGGCAATATTTCTCTTTAGAGAATCTGGGTCAGAACTTCTGAATACTCTAGCAAGTAAACCAGGATTCTTCTCTAAATCCATCAATTCTTTAAGGACTATTGGATAGTCATTTAAAGTTTCAAGATAAGAGAATACTACACCATTTGGGTCACGTTCACGAACGGCTTCAGCAAAGTATTTCCCTTTCTCTGCAATCATTTGATTATATTCATGCAATTCATTTGGGTCAGTGAAGCATCGTTCAGTGATAATTCTATCCCTTTCCATATCATAATCATTCTGTTCTCTATCATTCTGTTCACGAAGATTACGGATTTCATCCTTCATATCTCGTTCTTTGAATTTCCAGTTTACATATGATTGTGGATCTGGTGTTCCATCTTGATTCTTGAAGTGTTCATAATCTAGACCATTCTTTCGTTCTAGTTCTTCTTCAAGTTCTTTAATACGAGCCTCATATTTCTGTTTCTGTTGTTTACGTTTCTCTTTCTCACGAATAAACGCATAATCACGTTTAGACATTTCAGGAAACTTTGATTTAGGCTCGGTCTTATTCTCAACTTCCACATTACTAGATTTGGACTCATCACTTTCCTTATCGTTCTTGGTTTCAGTTGGTTCCGCTTTCTTTGTGTCATTGGCAGCTTTATCTTCAGGAGAATCAGCGGTTGGTTCTGGTGATTTAGAAACTTCTGTTGATGGGACTTCTGTTTCATTAGCTGGTTTGTTAGATTCTTTAACTTTCGTTAAATACTCTACTGCTTGTTCTGTTGTTAGCATTATAACCTCTAAACTAGGTAACCGGGATGTAAATATTGTGAAATAGTCCCGTTCCATTCCACAAGATAATAATTAGTGGTTGTTTATATACTGTCCTAAACTTGGACTGTTGATAAATTCTGCTACTTGGTCAGGTGATTTACTATATGTGTAAACCTTATTTCCTAACTGTACTTGCATTACATTAGAATAAGGATCGAAATCAACATCACCTACCCAACTAGAAGACTGAGTTATATCTCTACGAGGGTATTGATCAGTCCAATATTTAGGATATTCTGCTTCTCTTAAAGCGGCTTGAGCACGAAGTTGTTGAATAGCCATCAATCGTTCAGGACCAGGTAACATCATAGCTTCACGATAACCTGGTAGATTTCGCTCATCCAACAATTCTTCGTGTTCTGCAGGAGTTTGTCTAAAGGTTGCTTGTCTATCACCACTCTTTAGAGCGTTATTGGATAATCCAGCACCTGTAAGAATATTAAACAGCATAATTAAACCCCCATATCATCTAAGGCCTTATTGTATCCAGCAATTTGGGCATCAGTTTCTCTTTCAGCTTGGGCTATATTAGATTCTGCTGCTTTAATGTTAATTTCTTGTTGTTTCATTATAGCATCATTAGTATTCTTATCATCTTGAATACCAAGTTTAGCAGTTTCAAGCATTACTTTATCCTGTTCACCGATCTGGAATTTGGCGAAATCAAGTTCTCTTTGTTCACGATTATTCATAATGTTAATCTGAGACATTGTGAGCTGGTCACGAAGTTGCTTGTTCTCTTGTTTAGTCATTTCAAGTTCACCCATAACTTCATCAAATTGAGATTGTAATTGTTTCATTTGATGGATAGCTGTTGGATCTTGAATGTCAGTTACGAAATTAACATCTGGTGGTAAGTTAGCAATTATATTTCTAGAAAGGTCTTTACCCAAATCATTCTTCAATGTATCGGCAAAGTACTTAGCAATAATTGGTTTCATATTATCGGGCATAATTGTACCCAATGCAGTTAATTCCTGACGAATCTTCATTTCTCTTGTGATTACAGAAGGACCATTCTCCAAAGTAAATTTCATATCCATACCACCATTCAATAGTTCAATGACTATTCTACCAATAGTTCTCATAGCCTTATAAGCATTATTATAATAGTTAGCAGTATTACTTTCTTTGGAAGTTTCTTGTCTAAGGATTTCAGTTGCAGTTCTTTCTTTCTGGTCAACTATACCAGCTAATGGAATACCTAGACTATCTTCCATCAAAGTTCTACAAGTAGAAATTGTATTCTGCAAATCACCAGTTTCAAATGATTCGGTCAATGGCACAGGTTGATGTTCGCCCTTCCATAATACAGCTACAGTATCATCTTGGTTTACGGCAGCCATATTCTTCTCAAGACCATCAATAGCATCTATATTAACCATATAGTTTGCTTTAGCACTTCTACCACATCTTTCAATCATTGTGGAATAGGCTATATTAGCACCAAGTTCCAATGTTAAGGTCTGTTGAATAATACCATTATAATTGATCTGGTCATTCTCAAAGATTTCATTACCAGATAATCTTATAATTGGAATATATTTAATAGGAAGTTCAATAGATTGAACAATCTTATCACCAACAACTTTATAGAAATCTACAGTATTATGGTCATTCTTTGTATAATAAGAAATAACTGCTACAGAATCTTCTGGTAAATTCCATTGAGAGAATTTAGAGAAGGCTATAACACCTTCTACTCTAGGATAACTCATTGGAACTATATCTTCGCCATATAATCTCTTTGCTTTCTTTAGAGAAATATAGTTAATAACAGCACCTTCATCAGCATCACTACAGTCAACATTATTAGCATTTGGGTCAATGGCTATAGCATCAATATGAGAAGCACTCTCCAATATAATCTTTGGTTCACCAGTCATTTCATCTTCAACTGTTGTAACTACAAGATAACCATAACCTGTTAATACTGCTTTACGGAAAGCATCAATCATTGCAGATTTGGTATCGGAATCACTTTCTATATTGTCAATTTGTTCTTGAATTTGAGCGAATTGATCTTCTTTATTGACTAGTTCAATATGCCAAGGACTATTTGAGATAGGTGAAGAGATAGCATTTACCATTGGATTCCAGTTATTTAATGATAAATTAACTCTCTTCTTTCTATTATACTTCTTTAGATAATCATCATTCCAGAAATTTCCTGAATATCTTCTCAAATCATTAACGGCACGGTTAATTGTTGTTGAGAATCTTGAATCCGACTTTACAAGGAATTCGTTCAATTGTTCTAATACTTCTCTTTCTTCCATTGGAACCTCTTGCTACAATAATTAGGAATCTAGTTTAAGGCTAAATGTTGCATTCATTGTTGCTATGCCAAGTGACGTTACGTTAGCAAATACATTAAGTATAGAAGCAACTTCACCTTGTGATGTCTGTGGAGAGGTAGGAGCACCACCAACCCAAGCACCTTCTAGACGATAACTTTCTCCATTTGTATGAACTATCTTTGCCTTGAACTTGAATGGCATAATATATCCAGTATTGTTATTTATACTATTCAACTTCCAATCAACATCAACTACTTCTTCATCAGTACCAATTCTAAATACGGAGAATTGCTGAGTGAACTTGAAATGATGTCTATACCATGCAGTACCATCATCATAATAATAAGTAGCGAAACCTAACCAAGGAATACTTGCACCAGTTCCACCACCTAAAGTCCATACCCATTCATAACCAGTGAAATTCTGAATGTCATTTAGAATATCTACATCTTGTGTAAATTCAGCATTTCTCTTTGGGAATGTTCCTTTATTATTATCATAAGTATAATTGTGGTTTGCATCAACTGGGTCAAGATGAGTTCGGTTTATTACTATTGGTGTGGAGTAATTACCAATGTTGTTTGTAATAGTTCCGTTTACTATCTGTGTACCACTTGCACCAGCAATAGACAATTGAGCATTGAATATGTTATTGTCAACGAAGGTTAAACAAGTACCATTTATAGTCTGAGAAATATCACTATTGACTTGCGAGTCTTTAACTAGCAAATTCTTACAAGCAATAGGTGTCAATAGAACAGACGAATAAGATGTGAAATCAGAACAAGTAATTGAACCACTAGTAAGTGTAGAATTTCTTACTGATAAACCAATAACAGATTTATTTGGCATTACTACACTAGAATCTTCTATATGAAGGTTAATTGCATTAGTAGATAGATTAGTAATTTCCAAATCTTTACAACCCTTGATTAAGATTGTATCACCATACACATAGTTGGCTAAGTTAATTTGACCAGTACAATTATGTAATTCCAGAACTGTGTTATTCAATTTACCAATAGTTACGGTTCCAATAGCATTGAAATTAGATAATCTTAATACTTCGGAAGTAACTACATTATCATTGAAATATGTAAATGGATTAGTTGAGGATGGTAAGTTCTGATAATCAAAGTTTGGATTAGTATCAGTTGTTAATCTAATCTGTTTATATAAATCCAAATTATCTTTGAAATCTTGAATGTCAATTTGACAATTTGTACATCTACCGGAAACTTCAGCATCATCATCAAACATAGATGCAGTTAACTTACAATTTGTAAATGTATTGTTATCGCCTACCAATTTACCATTTGAGTGTATTTCACAATTATTGAAGTTATAACCAGATACAGTAGTATTAGCAATAAATACACAATCTTGGAAGTTTGATTGTGGACAATTCTGTGTGAAGATTACTTCTTTAGCAATTGGATATGCATTTGCACCACATTTAGTATCAACTACTTTAGCATATACACTAGTATTTGTATTATAGAAGGTTGGATTACCATTCCATTCGCCATAGATATAACTCGTACCATTATCATTGAACTTTGTATAATCAGTACAATCTATTACTTTGGTAGTAACATTCAAATTTGTATATTTAAACCAGCAATAATCTTCTGAACCATTAAAGAATGGTCTAATACCCTTTGATTCAGTATATTCAAATAATTTAACAATTTGATAGGTTTGATCTTCCATATTCATTGAATTGGAAGGGAATACACCGAAGTGTCTACTATCACAATGTTCAGTTGGTTGAACCATAATCCAACGACCTTCTAATGTTGTAGAAGATTGAATTACAGATCCACCATCATCATTCAATGTAGTTTCGTCACTATCCCATATATAGTTAATTGGTTCCTTATCACCTATATTATAATAACCAAGTAATGTAATAACCTTTACACCATCTATTTCAGGAACAGCAGAAACTGGTAAATTTCTTAATGAAGATATACTAGCAACTGAAATATTAGTATCGGAAGTAATAGAAAGGTCAATTGTATTCTGTGAACCAACAGTATATTGAAGTTCCCATTTAGTATTATCACTAGTATCAATATCTTCTTCTGTAGTCCAAATACCATCACCAATATATTTGTAGAAGTAAGCAGTTACATCTACATCAATAAAGACTTGATGTTGAGTTCTACCATAAATATCTGTAATTTGTGGATTAACAAGAGGTGTTCCATCTTGGTCAAAGATTGGAACAACTGTATTACCATCTTGAACCATGAACTGAATACAGCCATGTAAAGGATTTCCTTTATTGTCTAGATAACGATTCCATGTATCAAACGAACGCATTACTTATCCTCCACATCTCTACCATAAGTATCAATATACCATTCTTTATATGCTTCCCACAATGGGTCACCTTCCATCTTCTTAGGTTTAAATCCAGCACTCCAGAATCTAGGTTCAGTTTGTCTATATTGTTTCTTCTTTGCTTCAAATTCATTTAATTGTTCTTCTGTTTGAACTGTAGAAGGTTTAGAACCTCTTCCTACAATATTTGCTGCAGTTTCAAATCCAATAGTACCAGGCCATCTAAGATTTATCTTATTCATACCTCTTAACATACCATATTCTACACCTTGTTTAATTCCTTGTGGTCTAGGGGTAGTTAATACTTGTGTTAAATAAGGAGTATGTTCTGGTAATTTAACATCAATTCCAGTCATACCTAATTCATTTGCATTGTGGTAAACATCTTTAACATCTCTATTATACATCTTAATTATCTTATCAGCTTCAACATCGTCAACAAGTTTACCATTCTTTCCAAATGTTGCTATTAAATCTTGTTTCAATGGAGAATCAGGTAAGTTACGAACTGCAAATGCAAATTCTTTGGAGTTAGAAGCTTTAGGAAGTTTCTTTAAACCATCAACAATATTATCAGTAACTGTTGATAATTCATAAGCAGATTTAACCTCAGGAGAAGTAAGTGCTGAAACAATTCTAGCACCTCTACGAGCATTCGCTAATGCGGCGAAACCAGCATTAGAAACAATATCAGTACTAAAGTCTTTAGCAATTGTTAATGGTTCTTTCTGGTATGGAGAATCAGTTGCAACGTGAACAATATCTCTACCAGCTCTAATTGTAGGACCAGCAACAGCATTTATTGGTGGTAATGGTGCAGTAACAACATCAGCAGTACCAGCACCCAAACCACTAATCAAATCTGCTTTAGCACCTGCACTTGAACCAAAGAAACCAGGTGCTTCTTTACCAAATATAGCAGATTGTGGATCTTCTATATATCTTTGTTTCTCATAGTCAGATGAAAGAACTTTATCTATCAAACTCCAATCTTTCTCAATTTCTTTCTGTCTACGAACTTTACCTGCTTCTTTCTCTCGTTCTTGTTTGTAATATTCTTTATATTCATTAGTCTTATCAAACCAGTCATTTAAATCTTCACGAATAATCCAAGGATATTTCTTCTTAATTGTAGCAAATCTAGCATCAGTTGGTTTAATTCCATTCAATTCATTATATAATGAAGGGAAAGTCTTTGATTTATTTCCTACAATATCTTCAATAGATTTATATTTATCCGTCCAATCTTGGTCAAGTTCAAGTCTATCCCAATATTTCTTTAACCAATTAAGTTTATTAGGAGAATCCTTAAATCCTTGTGCAGCTTCTTTACTAACCTTCTGATTTAGAAAGTTATAAACTTCATCAAATGTTTCATTTGTAATTGAACGTACTGTCATATATTATTCCCAACTTGACTTATTCTTTATCTTTGGTGATTTAACTATATTACCCTTTGGGTCAATTAGTTTATATCCACCAGCAGTAACCTTTACTGTATATTTCTTATTAGTAAGATAATCACTTAAATCACCTGTAGATGTATTAAAGGCATCTATTTCATTCTTTAATGTTTCACCACTTTCGTCAGCTTTAACTCTTAAAGTTCTTTCCATATCAAGTTCAGCTAATCGTCTGGCAACTTCTGGAGTTCTATATTTACTTAAAGATTCTATTGCTTCATCAATACCTTCAACAGTTGTATTCTTTGAATTTACTTTGCTAAATTTAGCAAGTTGATAATCTGGATTATCTCTTGGGTCATATTCAGGTTGAGGTTGATTTGCAAATGCTTCTTTAATTTCAGGATATTCTTCGTATATAACATTCAAAGCACTATCAATTTGATTAGTTGGTTTACCCTGTGCTTCTAATACATTCTTCTCAGATAATAAAGTTGAAACTTGTTTCTTTATATTAAACAAATTAGCTTCTTTCTGTTTAGTATCATTTGCTTTAGAAAGTATTAAAGCATTTGCACGATTTAAATTATTCTGTTCTTCAGTCATTCTCTGTTGTGCAATTCTATCTAAACCACTTCTATCACCAGATATAATATAATCAAATGTAGATGCTGGTTTATTATAGAATCTATCACTTGCTCTCTTCTCTGCTATTCTTTGTTTCAATCTTGCGATTTCTGCATCAATTTCACTTAAACGAGAAGAAGCATTAACTGCTTTATCAGATTTATCAAAGTCTATTAAATCTTCCGAAGGAACACCAATATTACTTCCCATTACTTCTTGATATGTAGGATTAACTGGATTCTTAAATGGATATGGCATTATCTACCCCTTCTATAATATTGGTTAATAGCAGGCAAATATGGATTATTCTCAGTTGGTTTAATATCAGAATTTACATTATATCCATCTAATGAAACTTCAAATGGAGTATAATTTGGTACAGTAGCTGGTCTATAACCTTCCATAGCATTAGCTGCATTCTCTTTCTCTTTCTTAATAAGAAGTTCTCTTTCAGCTTCTAATTCTTTCAATTTAGCTTCATCTTCATCTTCTTCATAAGAAACAAGACCTCTACCAATTTGATTACCCAATGTAGAAACTGCTCCACCAACTATATTACCAAAGTTAGTGATATAACCAGCATCTCTTTGAGCAGCCGCATTTCTATTTGCTATTGCGTTCTGTATTAGAGAACCATAATTTATATTATCACGATTGTATATTGGCATTATTGTCCTCCTAATAAAGACCTATCATTGAGGTTTCGTATGCTTGTTTAGCAGCCATAGCATCCTGTTTGGCTCTCATTTGATCTGCATAAGAAGTATCTTGTGTATTTACATAATCCTGTGCTAGATTACCCTGGAGACCAAGTTTATATTGTGTACCTTCTCTAAGTGCATTTAGACGAGTTTGATTATTTCTAATAGCATCAGCGAACTGTTTGTAAGCGAAATCTCTTTCATTCTGATAATCACTCATAGCAGTTCTATATAATTCATCAGATTTCTCGGCAGTACCTTTGGCAATACCTAGAGCTGCACCAGTACCTCTTCCTAGACCCGCTCCAGCAGCACTATGTTGTATTTGGTTAGCGGTATCTCCAATAATTCTACTATAATATGGATTTATGAAATCTTCTTTAGTCTTATCAAAGGTCTTATTGAAATCTTCAGCAGAATATTCACTACCAACATAATCTTCAGGATTATAATTGGCTAATGCTGTTCTATAAGCATTAACATCACCCTCTTGACCAAGACCAACTCTATTATCATAATAATCTTGAATACCGCTAAGTATATCTCTATACTCATTAGCGGTCTGTTGTTTATTATATTCTAACTGTTTACGAGCAGCTTCTCTTGCTTTACGCTCTCTTTCTTGTGCTTTATAATTGGCATAAGCATTTATACCGGCACCAATCAAATTGCTACCAGCCGCTATCCCAGCACCTAATAATTCATATGGCATTATAAACCTCCATAATACACAATAATTAGTCTAATTCCACGATTTAAGCACAAGTTGTCCAAATGCACTTTCATCATCAGATAAACTAGCGGTTAATTTATTATCATTTACTTCTATAATTCTACCCTTTGATGTGGTTAGGAAACCATCATAGCATTCAGGCAAAGTTACACCAATAATACAACCTTTATACAAATTAACAAATAATAAGTTCTTTATTATAGTCAAAGAATAGGACTTATTACCAAATTGACCCCATTTCCCCTTTAGAGCCTCTTTATTTGTATTACTATCATCATATCGTATAATCTTTATATCTACCATATTATACCATTAGATAAAGTTTGATGTTGGTGAGAAGGAAATCTTTAGGCCTTGTATTGAGAATGGTATTGGTTCAGTTGTTGAAATTTCTAGTGTGAAGTATTTACCCATACCTAGATGCCAAGCAGTTGTACTATAATCATACTGACCAATCTTTCCTAAGTACAAATCTTCATAATCAGAGAATGTACCACCATCCCAAGTATATCTAATTGAAATACGTGGATTCAATTCAAGATTTGTATATTGGTTATTGAAACTATGTTGACCATTATTGGTAATAATTTCTGCTGCATCAATATAGAATGGACAGTCATTATTTGTTAATACACCACCTCTTCTAAGTTTCAATATAACTCTATTGTCATGTTCAGTATACTTGTTCTCATCAAGATAACATAGAGCATTATTTGTACCAACATATATCTTATTATAAGCAAATGTGGCATGATTGTATCGCCAGAATGTTAAATGATTATTTGTATCATAACTTGCTCTATAATGCCATTGGTTCTCAGTTATATCATATACAAAGGTCTTCTTTGATTGTTCAAATGTCAAAGAATAGAATGTATGTTGATGTTCTTGCCAAATAGAAGAATATGCTGTTTCTATATCATTAAATTGAGTAATTTCTCTTTCAATATCTTGTGTAGATACTCTTTGAATAGAAGTATCCTTAATCATAAAGATACCATTCTCACCTATATCGGAAGAACCCAACCATAGAACTGTATTACCAAGCATAGCAAGTGAATTTGGTGCTTTGATACCAATATTACCAGCTGCATTATCTGGACTAGAGAATGGATTGTTTATATCATCATTATATGAGAATACTTGCCAAGAACGTTCACCAAATGTGTATAGTTTAGAACCATTTGAACATAAGGCTATTGTGTTATCTGGACACCATTCGGAATATGTTATGAAACCATACTTGGCAAATTCAACAGTTCCAACTCTAAATAGGTCATTTACTTCAGGTGTATCATCAGCAGTACCATCTATAAATTCTTTCCATTGTGTATAATATTGGTCATGTATTTCACCAGATTTATATTCTAACTGTTGTTCTTGTGTTAGAGATGTCCACCAATTTATGAACTGTTGTCTATCTTGATAGAACGAATCTGGCTCACTATTTGAGATTTCAAATGGATACTGATATGAAGTATAGAATGCATCAGTACCAGCATCATTTACAATTAAGTAACCATATAGATAGGCACAATGTGTTGGTTTAATTGCTACATTTGTATTAACTCTAAATGGCAAAGTAATAGATTTAAAGTCTAACTGTTGGTCACCAATAGATAATCCAGTATTAACTGCATAAACTGAACTACCATCCACTATAATCAAATGTGGATGAGCAGAACCATAACCACCAGTTTCAGTCATATGACACTCGGTTCCAATAGAAGGTATATTACCAATATTATTCCAAGTATTATCTTCATGAATTAAATATAAAGTATTATCATATACTGCATATAGAACAGGTTTATTATCATAGCCTCTAGATACTCTATACATCCCTCTACATTTACCTGGAATGTCAACTGCTTTAACTTGTCCCTCTACAGTTCTATTTAATATTTGACACGAATGTTCACTTATGTTCTGTATTTCGGGATAGCAGTTAACTGATTCACCTAATCCTACTTTAGCAAGATTAGATTTGGTAATACCACCAGCAATATTATTAATTACTTTAACTTGGCTAGCCATTAGATATACCTACCGGTTAGAAGATCATATTGTGTTAATCTACTAGAACCTTCAAAGTAATCCTGTCTTTGTATTGTTCTGTCTGTAGCATTTGGTGTTCTAACATTACTTATCATTGTAGTTACTTCTCTTTCAAGTCTATTCATCTGTGATTCATCAAGACGAGGATACATTGTTGATAATTTGTGTGCTAGAGATACTATTAACAATTCAATATAATTGTCTGGTACTAGTAATTCAGAATCTAAATCAAACTCAATTCCTTCATTGAAGTTTAATTTCAATCTATAATTCTGTATAGCAACTTGAGGTTTAATTTCAAGAATCCACTCACCCTGTGATTTGGGAGTATAAGTATAACTCCTTGAATTATTGTTCCATTTATCATAATCGGTATGGTTGATGAAATCCAAATGATAGTATTCTTTATATGGTTCGTTTGTATTAGAAACTACATAAATAGAATTGATCTTGGCTACATTTCTAATCTGAACATGTTTCATAGCCATATAACGTTTCATTTCCTGAACTCTCTGGCTATATGGTTCTCTAAGTTGGTGTCCAAACCAACGATATTCTTCTCTATCTTCATAATGAATGACACCAGCAGTCCAAGCTACATTATCATATCCATCATATACCATAGCCATAGCATTATTATCTACATCTTCTTGTGTAATTGGATATTCGTCCAAATCGTCTACTGTATCAAAGTAGTAATTATATTTACCCTTTGCTGCATCAGTTTCATCATAAATGTGAATCAGTGGGCTATTCGCTAGAATGATTGAATTCTGTGTCCAGGCTAGAAGATTATCTTTATTGTATTGGTCTACAATACCCTTTAATAAATGATAGGCATTCTCTTGAATGTCGCCTGGAACCGCTTGTTTGCGTGGTACAAGATTTATTCTAGCACACGCTTCTTTAATAATTTCTCTAATACTATTCATTATTTAAACCTCACGATTTATAAACAATAATTAGTTATTTGTTTAGAACTTCCATTATTTCACATAACTTTATTAAGTTCTCTATAATTGTTCTCCAATCTTTCTTTGTTCTGCTATCTCCAAATACGAAATGAAGGAGGTCATGAGATGTTGAATTTAACCCAATAAAGTGACTTTCGTCTGATATATTTGTATAATTATCGGGATTTAAGTCCAAATGATGGAGGTTGTAGGTCTTACTGAGCGGTTTACCGGTAATTGGGTCAGTTCTTTGTTCCCTTCTAACCTTATCCCTTAGTTTCTTCCATTCCTTGGAACGTCTAAACTTGGTCTTTAGGTCTTGATTTATTTGTTTCTTCTTAACCGGTTTCTTTGATACTCTCATATTATATTCCCAGATAATTTAAATACTTTGTGGCTATTTCGTTTGCTCTCTTTGCTTCGTCAAGTTCTGCTCCACTATGGTTCATAGCATATATAGATAAGGCTAAGGCATCTGCTTCATCTGGAGAATGTCCAATCATTTCTTTAATTTCGTCCTTCTTATTTAATTGGAATTTACCAGAATTAGCAACTGAAATTGTAGTATAGGCTAGTTCTGTCTTTATATCTTCATTTGATACAAATAAACCAGATTTAATAGCAAGTGAAGTTTCTACATACATTTCAGTTCTAGCATTATTATATCTTTCTTGATATGGTTTACTAGCGAAATTTATACCCTTTACTCTATGTCCCTTTGAAACAAGCATATCCAACAATCCATTGGATGTTGAACCAGTTATATCTATGAATGTTCCATTGACTTTATATTGTTGTATTAGGCGTTCGGCTATATTTGTTAATTCAAATGTATTAGCCTTGTTTACGGAAACTATATCTTCTATTCTATATTTGTTGGCTACAACGAACAAGTTATTATCTGCACCTAAACCAGCTAGGTCAATTCCCATATAGTTTGTTCCTTCTTTACCACTGTCTTCCAATGGATAATCGGATAATTGAACTACAGAAGCATCGCTATCTATATCTAGCATTACTCCTTCTAGTTCCTGTTTCATAATTTCAGGATTAACTATGGTGGATTTCATTAGTTCAAGTTGTTCTTGTGTTATTAGTTTATTATCTGCCGTTCGTGCGGTTATTACTTCTACTTTATCACTATGTTCTTTACAGTATAAATTGAGCCAAGAACCTCTTCTAGGTGTTGACAATAATCTAACTTTACCAGTAATACCATCACCACGCAAACATGGTGTTAATGTTTCAAATAATTTAGGTGGAGATAATGCAGCCTCATCACAAACTGCTAATGAGATTCTAGATAAACCTCTTATAGACTCAATACCTTCATATGAAGCACCATATATTACTCCATCACCATAAGTAATCTTCATTGCGTTCTTGTCAATGTGAGCATCAATGTTTAGTTCTTCTAATCTATTTCTAATCTCTTGAAATAGAACTTCATTTAATGCTTTATAGTTCTGTGCTAGGGCTATAATTCTCTTTCCTTGTAGAAAGTTTATAACGATTAGTAAACTTGCTACAAAGGACTTACCAAATCCACGACCACAACATAGATATGTTATTGGTGATTGAGAATGTAAGAATTCCTTCTGTTTAGGAAATAATTTATAATTGAAATCCATTAGAACTCACTAATTGTAATGTTTATATCTTGTGATTTAGATTCTACTTTAACTTCTTTCTGTTTAGAAGTATCCTGCCAATGTTCCTTATCTCTACGAGAAAGTATATCAAGATAATGTCTAGCACGCTGATCCTTCAATAATTTCTCTGTTAATAAGTTTCTAACTAATAGAACTCTTGTTTCATACCAGTTATCATCCAATGGTTCTATAATTGTTCCCAATGGAGCATAATGGAAAGCAAGTTTAGCAAATTCTTCTTTATTATTTGTACTTATAATACCAATAGTTAAGTCTACATTTAACTTTGGTACAGATAATACTGAGCCATTTGGGTTCATTATAGTAGTATCTATTGTTATATGTGTATAATTGTCTTTAAGCCAGTCCTGTAATGTCATTATAAACCTCCAAGTACTTATTTACTGTTTGTGTAATGTTACGATTGTTTATCACATATTCTCTATTCTTTATCCCATCTTCGGGATTGTATCGTTTAATTTGTTCAATAATTTGTTCATCATCCAAAGTATTATCTTTACCAACAAGATTATCTGTATTATTTGCTACAAGTTCTGGTGTTAAATAACCACAACCATGTCTAGGTGGAAGATAGAATCTACAATCAAATGAAATAACTGGTCTACCACAAGCCATAGCATCTAGAGCACTTCTTCCTACTCCAAATACTATATCTGCTTGATTTATTAGTCTTTCTACATCAAATACTTCTTTATTGTGTGTAGTAATCAAATTTAAGTTCAATTTCTTACAAATGTTGGCTATAATTTGATCTGCCATTTCACTAGAACATAGTGATAGAACTGTCTTTGGCTGGTCATTTAATGGTACTATTGGTCTAAATCTATCACAATCTATACCATTAAATATGACTTTATCCAATCCCCAGTAATCTGCTACTCTGGGATTGACGGCAACATTGGTAACATTTCTCAATGGTCTTTCTGCTGGAACAGTACCATGACAAGTATGGATTACTGGACCTTTAATAGCCGGGTAGATTACACTGTGATTATCTAATACAAGATCATAAGTTCCAGTTGTTGTATAGTTTATTCCAGCCTTCTCAAAGTATGGTATTCCTTCTCTAGGAGTAGGTGAGAAGATTGAAACTTTATGCCCTCTCTTAATTAACTCTGAACCGACTGCATAACACCAGGACTCGGTGCCCCTAAACGGAAACATTTGTAGGTTTGTTAATAATATATTCATGTATTATTTATTACCAGTGCGTCTACGTCTTAATATTTCTTCGTAATCGTAAGCCATTATATCTTCCTATTATTATTCATTGACATCAATTCATGCCAATCTTCAGCAGGTATTGCATTATCTTTCTCCTGTAATTTCTGCTCAAGTTTGGCGATTTGTTTCTGCATTATAGCAATAGTAATCTTCATTTCAGTTAAATCTTTCTGTAATTCTTCATCCTTAACTCTAGGTTTCTTATTTGTTTCTTTCATATTATACTCCATTTATTCTTAATAATTATAGACTGAAAGAAACCCAGGATAAGCGGCAATCCGACAGTATCCTGGGTCTGTATAAATATGGAATCTAAGTTATATATAGTAGGTATTTGTATAGCGGAATTGCTATACAGTATATTTATAATGCTATTTGAAGTCTTGTTTCATTAACCATTCTTTATAGTTAGTTAAACCTTTCTTATATTTAATTTCAAGTTCTTCCAATTTCTTATGAGCACTTTCTAGTTTAATGAAGAATTCTTTATCTTCATTTGTATCAAATTTAACTCTTTCATAGAAGTCTTTCTTCTGTTCAAGTATATCTACCATTCGTTCAACTCGTTCTTTAGCTGTCCTAATTCTTGCTAGCCATTGTGGTTCTTTCATTGGTATTACTCCTTCAATTTAGCTTCGAGTTTAGCAAAGAATTCATCGTCAGACATACCCTCAGAATTTGGAATTACATCGTCATCATCTCTCCAGTTTGGACGCTCTATATAGTTTAAACCGGTATCGTCGGGTTTATTGGTTATTACTACATCTGATACAGGAGCGTCAATTACTGGCAGTTCCTGACCAGATACATCATTATTATCACTTTGTTGCTGAGTTATTTCAGCTATTAAATTATTGTTCTTAACTGGCATAATATCCTCTTCAGTAGAAATAGAATTATAACATAATTCACCCAATTCTTTGAAATATTGTGAACATGCTACTTTACATATATCAGATGTAATATTTATGTCTAGTTTGGAATCATCAACTCGGTTAATATATTTCTTTAATTTAGACCAATGTTCTTCAACATCAAACCATTTACCAATTAAATCTTTAAGATAATTCTTAAACTGGTTATGTTTACCATTCATTGAAGTTTGTATTCTCTTTAACATCATTCTCTGTTCAGGAGCAACAAATAAATGAATAGAACTGTCTAATTTATGAGTAATTGAACTCCAATTGCATAATTTATTATCACCGTAAATATATACACCTATATATTGGTTTGTATTATAAGTTTCAAATCCGATTAGTTTCTTAATATATCTTTCTTTACCAATAAACAAATCTACATTCCACAATAAATCCTTATAATGTGAAGCTATATAATTAACATCCATTATATTCTCATAATATTCAACAAGTTCTGATACTAACTTGGATTTAATTTCTTTATTGTCAGTTAATTTATTAGCAACACTATTTAATGTAAGTTCAATATCACAACTCTCTACAATAAATTGAAGATTGTTATTATAACCGACAAGCCATTGTAAAGCTTGTTCCATCTCTATCATTACCATTAAAGCATTCTTTAAATTATATCTAACATAAGTTTCTTCTGATGCTTCATAATTTGGTTTATATTTAATTGGGAAGTAATGTAAATCAACAAGCTCGCCTTTGGCTCGCTCCTTTAATTTCTCTAGTACCATGTCCATAGTCAAATCGGGACAGTTATTGTATAGATTATTATATAATATATTATATTCTTTATTATTATTATCTATTATATTATTATTAGTAATATATACACCAACTGTCCCGATTGAACTCTGCGTTAAAGTATTTAATACAATCTTGGAACCTTTCTTAAATACATCTTGTAAATTTATTGGTAAACATTTCTTACCAACATTTACAATTGTATCGTTTATATTGTACTTGAATATTCTAGTAAATTCTACTATATCTTTATTTGTGTTGAATCTTATAAGCATAAAGAAACTACCGTTAGTTTGGAATGTGATAATGAACCTTGTGCTACCTTCTTTCACCACCACACCCAAACTAGCGGTAGCATAACTAGAGAGGATATGTTAAATATTATACCAATAATATAGTATATTTATATAGCTTGTCAACCCAATTTACATAAATTCTGTCAGATTTAGAACTTCATATTTAGATAGAGAAATCTGCTAAATCTAGTCCATATAGTATATATAATCTGACTAATCTG
>Ga0265299_10001121_pt1 | contig 32083 bp, 31 predicted proteins | sample AusTroGonzalo_MG_4_FD_193485 | JGI IMG/M metagenome (GOLD analysis project Ga0265299, IMG submission 193485) | Bovine rumen microbial communities from tropical cattle in Woodstock, Queensland, Australia - Gonzalo_02 | ecosystem: Host-associated > Mammals > Digestive system > Stomach > Rumen ... | reverse complement strand
CCATGGCCGCTTTCTCATCTTTGGAGAGCGTTTCCGGTATGTATACGCTTACGTTTACTATCATGTCGCCGCGACGGCTGGTGTTGACCTCGGGCAGTCCCTTGCCGCGCAGACGCAGCATCTTGCCCGGCTGTGTTCCAGGCTCTATCTTGAGCTTTACGGCACCGTCCAGGGTAGGTATCTCTACGGCACCTCCCAGTGCGGCCTGCGGAACAGTGAGCAGCAGGTTGTATACCAGGTCGTTCTCATCGCGAACCAGATCCTTGTGCGGAACCTCCTCAATCTGAACCAGAAGGTTACCGTTATATCCGTTGTGCTTGCCGGCGTTACCCTTGCCCTCTACTGATAGCTGCATGCCCTCGGCTACACCTGCGGGTATGTTTATCTCAACTATCTCTTCACCGTAAACCACGCCGTCGCCGCTGCAGTGCGGGCAACGGTCCTTGATGATCTTGCCTTCACCTCCGCAACGCGGGCATACGGTTTGGGTCTGTACCATGCCAAAGAAGCTCTGCTGGGTGCGCATTACCACACCTGAGCCATGGCAGTCGGGGCAGGTCTCTGCGGCCGATCCGTCCTTGGCGCCTGTGCCCTTGCAGTGCTGGCAGGGAACCAGCTTCTTGAGCTTGAACTTCTTGGTTACGCCGCTGTTTATCTCCTCAAGGGTAAGTGCAACCTTGATCCTTATGTCGGCACCGCGTGACTTACGCTCGCCGCGCTGTCTGGCACGGCCTCCGCCAAATCCGCCAAAACTGCTGAATCCGCCTCCGCCGAATATGTCGCCGAACATTGAGAATATGTCGTCCATTGACATGCCGGCACCGCTGAATCCGCCGCCTCCGCCAAATCCGCTGGCGCCGTTCAGGCCGTCAAATCCAAACTGGTCATATTTGGCACGCTTGTCGGGGTCGCTCAGCACGCTGTACGCCTCGGCAGCCTCCTTGAACTTCTCCTCGGCCTCCTTGTCGCCGGGGTTCTTGTCAGGGTGGTACTGTATGGCTTTCTTACGGTAAGCCTTCTTTATCTCATCGGCTGTAGCGGTCTTGGGGACCTCAAGCACTTCATAGTAGTCTCTCTTTGCCATATTTCCGTGGTATTACTGGCCTACGGCCACCTTGGCGTGGCGCAGAACCTTGTCGTTAAGTTTATATCCGTCTATGGCGCAGTCCAGAACCATACCCTTTGACTTCTCGTCAGGGGCTGGTATCATGGCTATGGCCTCGTGGAAATCAGTGTCGAACGGCTCGTTCTTGGGGCTGATCTTCTGCAGGCCTTTCTGCTCCAGGGTATGCATCAGCTTGTTGTATATGAGCTCAACGCCCTCTTTGAGTGCGCCAAAATCCTCTGATTTGGCAGAGTTGGCTATGGCTCTCTCCAGGTCGTCAATCACGGGCAGTATATCTGTCACCACGCTGGCGCTGCCGTTCAGTATGATTTCGGCCTTCTCCTTCATGGTGCGTTTGCGGTAGTTGTCAAACTCGGCCATCTGACGCAGCAGACGGTCCTTGAGGTCGGCAACCTCGGCCTCGCTCTTGGCCAGCTTGTCCTCTACGGTCTCCTCCTGGGGAGCCTCCTGCTCAGCATCCTTCTCATCCTGTGCCTGCTCAGTCTCCTGTGAGGCACCGTCCAGAATCTCCTTCTCTTCTTCCTTCTCTTGGAAATTTTCTGACATCTTATGTTTGTTTTTCTTACTCATTTCTCAATTCCTTACAACGTCACTCCATATACAGCAAAGATTGTGCCACGGCATGCTGCGGTGACACTGTGTCATATTAAAAAACCAAAAAGCTCACTTCATTGAATCGGCTCCGAAACAGAAGGGCAGTATGGCGTCTGTTCCGCCTTCAATTATCATTGTACCCTGAGTGCCGTACAGGATGTAACGGATGGGCTTGCCGCCGCGTTGCTCGGTCTCGGCCAGAACCTGACGGCATGCTCCGCACGGGGTGATGGGCTGGGCTGTGAAACCGTTGTCATTACGGGCTGCTATGGCCAGTGCGGTAACGGCCTTATCGGGGTAGGCGTGTCCGGCTGCGAACAGGGCTGTCCTCTCGGCGCACAGGCCTGAAGGATAGGCGGCGTTCTCCTGGTTGCTGCCTGTCACTACGGTTCCGTCATCCAGCAGCAGCGCTGCGCCAACCTTGAACCCGGAGTAGGGTGACCAGCTCCCTGCGGTAGCCTGGCGGGCAGCCTCCACCAGCTTAAGGTCATCGGCATTCAGTTCATCGTCACTTAAAACACTCCAGTTTATGGTTCTGCTCAGTCTTTTCATAAGCTCCGGTCAATAATATAGAGCGCTAAGTTACTCTATTTTCGGCATATTTCACTAACTTCGCATAACTTACGTTTTCATGATGAGATTTCCCCGTCTGGCCATACCGGTTTTGCTTTTTCTGCTTGTGTCGTGCTCAGTATCCAAACAGCCTGTGCAGACTGCAGGCAGCAAGGATGCTTACTCTGCATATATTGCCAAGTACAGCGATATGGCGGTTGAGCAGATGAAACAGTACGGCATTCCGGCCAGTATCACCCTGGCGCAGGGTCTTCTTGAGTCCGATGCGGGACGCAGCTCACTGGCTACCAAGTGCAACAACCATTTTGGCATAAAGTGCCACAGTGACTGGACCGGCCGTAAGATGTACCATGACGATGATGAGCGCCATGAGTGTTTCCGCTGTTACCGTGATGCCGATGACTCATTCCGTGACCACTCCCTCTTTCTTGTGAACGGAGCCCGTTACAAGTCACTCTTCAAGCTTGACAGGACTGATTACAAAGGGTGGGCCAAGGGTCTTAAGGCTGCCGGTTACGCCACCAGCCCCACATATGCCACCAAACTTATTGAGATCATTGAGCGTTACGGTCTTGAACGATATGACAGCAAGAACGGCTCACGTCTCAAGGCCGGCCAGCTGCCGCATCAGCCCCTGCTTGTGAACGGACAGCGCTGCGTACGCCTGCGTGAGGGTGAGACCCTTAAGGATATTGCGCGCGAATACGGGATGCAGCTAAGCCTTCTGCGCCGTTTCAATGAGGTGGACCGTAAGTTCACCCCGCCCACAGGTACAAACATCTTCCTGGAAAGAAAAAAGGCCCGTGCCGATGTTGAGCACAGGTCTTATACTGTTAAGAAGGGTGACAGCCTCTGGTCTATCTCACAGCAGTTCGGAGTAAAGATGAAATCGCTTGTTAACCGTAATCATCTTGGCGCAGACAATCCGCTTACTGTGGGTATGACACTCCTGCTGCGTTAATCCATCTCCTTTGTGGTATTGGCTATGAGCTTCTCCAGGTCTTGGCGGCTCATGGTTCCGTCCAGGCATATCAGCGTGAACGCTTCATCCTCGGATGCCGTCATTATGAAATGGGTTACGGTCCTTTCGCTGCCCGATGTGTAGACCTTTACCACCTCGCCTTTGTCCTTGATCTCCATCAGGAGCTCAAACTTGTACTTGTTGATGAACTTGGCCACATCCTCCTTGATGTTCTTGCTTACCTCAGGATCCTCGCAGTCCAGTATGTACATGGAGTCCAGGCTCTTGATAATCGGACCGATATCCATTGATTCGTTACCCATATTCATGCTGGGAAGGTCGCCTATCAGTTTGAACATGGCCGATGAGATATACACGGCACTGACCTCTTCATTCTCAGAGTACTTGTTGTAGATACCCTTGCTGTCCTGTGCCCAGCTGCCGGACACAAGCATGAACAATGCTGCTGCTATTAATGCAAATCTTTTCATCTCAATGCGTTTATGGTTTTATCAAATACCGGTTCGGCTGTGTTAGCAATATCCATTCCGGTGCTCATTTTCTCTGATATGAATCCCAGTACCTGCTCCATCTGCACGTAAGCCATCATGGGATCCTGGAATGTATCCTCGGGGGTATCCTGGCTGGGGATGGAGATGTTCAGACCTATCAGTACCAATGCCACTGCTGCGGCTGAGTATGATGCAAGTCTTATCACCTTGTCAAGCCTCTTCCTGGCTTGGGTCTTTCCCGGGGCTGTCTCCTCCTTGGATGCCATTTCAAGGGCACGTGCTGTGATGGCTATGTCCCGTTTCAGGGAAGCCGGCACCATGATCCTTTCATCGGATGCTATCCTGTCCAGATCAAGTGCACTCAACCTTTCAATATCTTCCAACTTTTTCATATCTGGTTCCTTAATGACTTTCGGGCATTGCTCAGCAGTACCCTCAGAGTCAGGTTCGTCATTCCTGTTTTCTGTGCAATCTCTTCATAAGACATCTCCTCAAACACGTACATCTTCATCACGTCGCGCTGTCTGCCCGGCAACCGCTCAATAGCCTCCATCACTCTCTCCAGTTTTTCACGGGCGTCATAGTCCTCATCTACCGTACGTGACTGTGCAATGTCGGGCTTGGGTTCCATAACCAGCACCCTCTGCTCTTTTCTTAGCCGGTCAATGCACAGGTTTTTCATCAGTGTGGTGCAGTAGGCCTTAAGGTTCAGTACTGTGTCCAGCTGGTCGCGGCTGTTCCATAACTTGATGAACAGGTCCTGTACCGCATCCTCTGCATCGGTCTGTGACTCAAGAATATAGTACGCCACCCTGTAGAGCCCGTCGCTCAAAGACTTGAATGATTCTGTAAGGACTTCAGGTGCCATCTGTTTTCTTGATTCTTGCAATGATAAGACGCATCAACACTCAGAGTGTTAATGGACAAATGCAAAAATAGTGAATGTTTTAAGAAATTTGGGTTAAAGGATCTCGTGCTCCTCCTTCATGTCAATCTCCTCACCACCGGGTTTTACGAACCTGTATGACAGGAACGGGAGGTTCTGGTCAGGGAGCACCTTGATTCCCATTCCGTAGTTCATGGCCCAACGGAACTTGAGGGGGAACAGTCCCTTGTTTATATACGCGTATACGTACGGGTGCACGTAGAGGTTGAAACGGCGTATCTTCATCTGCTTTACCAGGCAGCTTATCTTGTTCTCAAGCTGGTCCGTAAAGAGTATGGACGGTCTTATTGTTCCGCTGCCAAAGCAGGTGGGGCAGGTCTCGTCAACGGGTACATCCATCACCGGACGTACTCTCTGACGTGTTATCTGCATCAGACCGAATTTGCTGAGCGGCAGGATGTTGTGCTTGGCACGGTCACGCTCCATGTTCTGGCACATGCGCTCATAGAGCTTCTGGCGGTCCTCGGCCAGGGCCATGTCAATGAAATCCACTACTATGATTCCACCCATGTCGCGCAGGCGCAGCTGGCGTGCCAGCTCATCGGCAGCACCCAGGTTCACCTCAAGGGCGTTCTCCTCCTGTGTGCCGGCCTTTACGCGGTGGCCGCTGTTTACGTCCACAACATGAAGGGCCTCGGTGTGCTCAATGATAAGGTATGCTCCGCTCTTGTATGATACTATCCGGCCAAAAGATGACTTTATCTGCTTTGTGATGGCAAAGTTGTCAAAAATGGGCAGCTCACCTTTGTAAAGCTTTACGATCTTGGTCTTCTCGGGGTCTATCAGCTCAACGTAGTCGCGTATCTCGTTGTATGTCTTCTCATCGTTTACGTGTATTGACTCGTATGATGAGTTGAGCATGTCGCGCAGAATGGCAATGGTGCGGCTGGTCTCCTCAAATATCAGTGAGGGGGCCTTCTCGGCTTTCTGTGCCAGACCCAGGCTGTCCTCCCAACGGCGGTACAGAATGGAGAGCTCGTTGTCCAGCTCGGCCACACGCTTACCCTCGGCCACGGTGCGTACTATTACGCCGCAGTTCTTGGGCTTGATGCTGTGGATGAGCTGCTTAAGGCGGGCTCGCTCCTCATTTGACTTGATCTTGGATGATACCGATACCTTGTCGCCGAACGGTATGAGCACCAGGAAACGTCCGGCAAATGATATTTCGCCTGTAAGGCGCGGGCCTTTTGTGGATATGGGCTCCTTGGTAACCTGAACCACAATCTCATCGCCCTGCTCAAGTGCAGTGCTTATGTTGCCCTGTTTCTCATCAAACGGTACGAACTGAGCTTTGCTGAACGGAGCCAGCTTCTTGCGGTTGGAGCGTACCTGCTTGATATATCTCTTCAATGACTCGAACTGGGGGCCCAGATCCTGGTAGTGCAGGAAAGCCTCCTTCTCAGACCCTACGTCCACAAAGCAGGCGTTGAGTCCGGGCATGAGCTTCTTGACACGTCCCAGATAGAGGTTACCTACAGCAAAAGAGACCTCCTGGGCATCCTTCTGGTACTCTACCAGATTGTGATCCTCGGTGATGGCTATCTGTATGCTGTCCGGCTGGACGTTGACTGTCAGTTCGCTTGTCATTGGGTTACTATTCGTTATTTAAAGCAAAGAACAAACCTGACGAAAACATTTTTGCGGCAAGTTTGTTCTTTGAGAGTTGTTTGCACAGACGGAGCTTACTTGCTCTTATGTCTGTTCTTTCTCAGTCTTTTTTTACGCTTGTGCGTAGACATCTTATGTCTTTTCTTCTTTTTACCGCTTGGCATAACTGTAAATATTTAAGTTAACTATTACTTTCTAACTGCAAGAGCAAATGTTTTGGCCGGCTTGAAAGCGGGGATCTTGTGCTCAGGAACGGTGATAGTGGTGTTCTTAAGGATATCACGTGCTGCCTTGGCTGCTCTCTTCTTAGTGATGAAACTGCCAAAACCTCTCAGGTATACGTTCTCATCGTTCTCGAGTGAAGCCTTAACAACCTCCATGAAACCCTCAACGCATGAAAGAACGTCGGCCTTATCTATACCGGTCTTCTTTGCAATCTCGCTAACAACTTCTGCTTTTGTCATATTGTCAATAATTTAAGTCTAAAATGTCGCTTTCTGTTTTCGGATTGCAAATGTAGACTATTTTGGTGATATGGAAAAAATTTTCATCCCTTTTTGTTCTAAAAAAAGCAGTATTTACAAATGATTATGATTTATGGCTGTAACCTATTAAAAAAATCTGTGTTAGTTTTGGATTCATCTCTGTCAGTGACTATATTTGCTGCTGTATTTTAATACCTAATCTAATTAATTATGTCAGTCAACAAAGTAATTTTAATTGGAAATGTGGGTAAGGATCCGGATGTAAGGTATCTGGATAACCATGTTTGTGTAGCTAACCTTACCCTTGCCACGACCGACCGTGGTTACACTGCTCAAAACGGCACTCAGGTGCCCGACCGTACTGAATGGCACAACCTTGTTTTTTGGAGAGGCTTGGCTGAGACTGTAGAGAAGTATGTTCACAAAGGTGACAAGCTCTACGTAGAAGGTAGCATTCGCAACCGCAGTTATGATGACCAGAACGGAGTGAAGCGTTACATCACAGAGATCTTTGTAGATTCTATGGAGATGCTTACCTCACGTCAGGGAAAACAGGATGTCGCACAGGCTCCTGCTTCACCTGAACAGCCCGGTGCAGAAGCATCAGGCATTCCGTTTTAACTTAAAACCACAGCATTATAGAACCCGGTCTTTTTTTGATTTCGGCAATGGCAGCCCGGTGGGCCGTCAGCTTTAATGCTCCTACAGCGGGGTCCGTCATAGCAATTGTGACGGCCCTGCTTCTTTTGGTTCTTTCGGGCCTGGTTTCAGCGTCCGAGACCTCTTTCTTTTCACTTTCGCCCGATGAACTGCAGCGTCTCTCGCAGGATGAATCACCCCGTTACCGCAGGGCATCGGCCTTGCTCTCTGACTCGGAGCGTCTGCTTGCCACCATACTTACCGCCAATAATCTGGTAAACGTGGCCATTATCCTCCTACTGGACCTTGCGTTCGCACAGATGATAGTGTTCGGCGCCGAGTGGGTGGAGTTCCTGGTGCTTACGGTACTGCTCACATTCATACTTCTGCTTTTCGGTGAGATAATACCCAAACTGTACTCGGCCCACAACTCGCTTTCGTTCAGCCTAAGGGCTGCGCCGCTGCTCTCAATGCTCACCGTTCTGCTGCGTCCGGTGTCAACGCTGCTCATGCGTTCCAAGGCTATATCCGACCGCGTCCAGCCTAAGAAAAATATTAACATATCCGTAGATCAGCTGGAGCATGCGCTGGAGCTTACTGACCAGGATGATATACAGGATGAGCACCAGCTCCTGGAGGGTGTCATACGTTTTGGCGATGAGACCGTCGTGGATATCATGACATCCCGTATTGACATGATAATGCTGGATATAAAGGCTAGTTATGCCGATGTCATAAGATGCGTGAAAGAGAACTTCTACTCGCGTGTCCCGGTCTACTCCGGCACGTCCGATAATATTAAGGGAATTCTTTACATCAAGGATCTCTTGCCATACCTTGAGAAAGGTGAAGGGTTCCGTTGGCAGTCGCTCATACGCCCTGCGTTCTTTGTGCCCGAGACCCGTAAGATTGATGACCTGCTTCATGATTTCCAGACCGGCCGTATCCACATGGCCATCGTGGTCGATGAGTTTGGCGGTACATCGGGCCTGGTGACCCTTGAGGATGTCATTGAGGAGATTCTGGGTGAAATCAATGATGAGTTTGACGATGACTCCGTGAGCTACCGCAAGACCGGTCCTGATACATATGTCTTTGAGGGTAAGACGCTGCTGTCTGATTTCTTCCGTATCATAGGCCTTGATGAGGATGACTACAACCAGTATGTAGGTGAGGCCGATACCCTGGCCGGATTCCTGCTTGAGCTCAAGGGCGATTTCCCCAAGAAGGATGAGGAACTGGTCTGCAAGGATCTCATTCTCAAGGTTATGGAAAAGAAGGAGCGCCGTCTGTCCGGTATCCGTGTTACCGTGCTCCACCATGATCGTTCGGGCGCCCAGGAGTGATTTTTTTACAATTTTTAAAAATATTCACGCATTCGCGCGCGTGAGACCTGCTTTTTATTATCTTTGCCCGTAGATATTGTAACTGAATCAATAATTCAATACTATATTCATATGGACAATTTTAAAAGAAAAGCAGCTTTGTGCGGCATCATTGCGGCATTTTGCCTTGGCTCATGTATCTCCATGTCCGATGAGATTGACCTTAACAAGGATATCAGTCTGGACGTGCAGATCGGCCGTGGAGGTATTTCAATCCCCATTGGCAGCCTGAGTAAGATTTATCTGGATTCACTGGTCAAGATTGACAGTGATGATGCTCTTCTGGATACTTTGGAGGGCGGTTTGTTTGGTTTTTCTATGGATGATGCCATAGAGAAGGTTGAGATTGAGATCAATTCTGTCAAGATAGGAATACCTGCTCCTGACATTGACAAGATTACAACCTCTTTTGATACTCCTACCAAGGATGACCTGTCACTTGATATACCTAAGGATTCCAGTATGACTACCCTTAAGGTGGCTTCAATCAATCTCGATGAGATAAATGACAAGCTGCCGTCATTTGATATCCCTGTTCATGCAGAGTCTCCTGTTGATATACCCGTTTCCGGTTATGTCCTTCCTAAAGAGACCGGAGTGATTCCGGTTCCGCAGCAGACTCAGGAGATATCGTTCAAGTATGAACTGCCGTCAGATGTCAGCAAACTGGATACCGTTTACTTTGGTCAGAAGGGAACATCTGCAGGACAGAAGCTGTCACTTAACGTTGACCTGGGTGGTATCTATAACATCCTGAATAATCCCGATATCACTGTCAATTCGCTTTCAATCCAGTTCCCTGACAATTTCAAGATTGCCAAGGATGCTGCTCTGGCTAACTATTTCAGCAACGGAACCATAGATGTCGTGGGCAGTACATTCAGCATAACAGCTGCTGACATCAAGGCTATGAACGGATCAAACAAGGTCCTCCCCATAACATTCTATATCAAATCTGCAGGTTTCGGTGCTTACGGAACAGACATTGACTATTCCGGTGACATCAAGTATTCACTTACTCTTAGTGTGGGCGGTACTACAAAGGGCACCGGAAAACTCTACGTTGATGTTGCTCTCAAGTCAGACCTTAGCATGGCCGATTTCTCCGTTAACACAAATGAGAAGGTCGTTACCCTTGAGCCCAACTCAATATCTTCATCATGCCAGATAGACGGACTTGACGGAATGGAGAGCATTCAATACATAGAGTTTGATAAAGACCTGAGTCATTTTGACCTGTCGCTCTCTGATTTCAGCATCGAGCCGTTCCAGTTTGGTAACGACAGTAAGATCACCTTGGTCTTCTCAGATGACTTTGTATTTGACAAGACCGTATCATTGGGCGGTAAAGGCGCTTGGGTAGACGGAGGCGTAAACGAGAACGAGCTTGAGATCTATCCGGCTCAGGCCAAGGGCAATACAATAACCCTCTATCTTAAGAAACTGGATCTTTATCAGGATGTTGATAAACTCAACTCTTCAATAACGCTCAACAATGATGTCTCTTACAGCGCATCAATCAAGATTGCAGCCCGTGAGAACCTGCGTGCTACGGATCTTGAGGCTCTTGAGGATAAGGATATAAAGTTCAATTTCTCAGGTAAACTGGTCATCACTGATGCAAGCTTTGTCAATTCAGAGATCACCACTGATCTGGACCAGGTAACAGCGATATCTGTTGATGAGGAGGTTGACGAGTCTCTCATGGCTCTGAGCGACATTGAATTCCAGGATCCTGCCGGTATTTACATGAATCTTAAGTTCAAGGGCGTTCCTGCCGGAATTGAGGCTATGACTCTCTCCAACTTTACTATCAGATTCCCGGAGTTCCTTCAGATAAGCTATAGCGGAGATCCCAACATCAAGATAAGCAATGACGGACATTCGCTTATCATCAACAAGATACTTACTCAGGCAGAACTCTCAAATGAGAGCACCGGTTATACTATGGACGGTCTTAAGATTGAGGGTATGGAGTTTGCCAAACCACTGCGTCTTACCGACGGCAGGCTGGTACTTGATGATTCTGTAAAGATAACAGGTAAGGCTACCGTGGGCAGCAGTCATCTGGGTCTGGCAGGTTTGGATGACATTGAGGTTACTCCTACCGTTACATTTGACTCAATCTATGTAAAGAGCGTTACCGGAAAGGTTAATCCTACTATTGATCCTATCGTTGAGAGCGTAAGCCTTGATCTGGGTGATGATGCAGACTTCCTTAAGGATGCAACACTCAAACTCAAGGATCCCAGGATTGCCATCAATCTTACCAGCTCTGTTGCAGTACCAATCATGCTTGACCTGAGTCTCTCATCAAAGGATTCTGACGGCTCTTATATTGCAGAGAATATCACTCCTGACAGCGGTAGCATATATCTGCACCCATGTGCTCCTGATGCAGAGGGGCGTACCACGACCCTTATCATAGGTCAGGCCGTTAAGACTCAGGACAAGGGAGATACAATCTTTGTAGGCATGAGTAACTTCTCTAACCTCATAGAAAGGATTCCGGATTCAATTAAGTTTGAACTCAATGCATATGCCGATACCACCGTATGGCATACTGTACAGCTTAAGACCATGTCTGTTGAGGGTGACTACAAGGTTACCATACCTCTGTCATTTGAGAACCTGTTCGTGTCATATTCAGACACTATCAAGGACCTGGGCAAGGATCTTGAGGACTTTGCCGATAAGGTTATTGATGATCTCACTATGGAACTCAGGGCCGACAGTATAATTAGCACCATTCCGCTTGGTATCAAACTCAAGGCTGTTGCTCTTGACAATCAGGGTGTTGCTGTTCCCGAGATATCAGTTGATTCATGCGTTCTTGGCGCAGGTGATGACCAGGGCCGTTTGCTTGAACCTATGGTTCTCAAACTCGACGTTAAGAAGGGCGGACTTGAAAAACTTGATGCTCTGCGCTTTACTGCCGAATGCCAGTCAGATGACAGTAACGGTGACGGTGCAATAAAGAAGGGTCAGTACCTGCATGTAAAGGGTGTTAAACTCAAATTCCCACAGGGAATCGTTTTGGACCTTAATGATAAGAAGAAAGAAGACAAGTAACCCTTAAACAGAAAACGTTATGAAAAAGCATATATTCAAAAAGTCATTTGTAGCAGCAGGCATGCTTCTTGTGACCGCGATGTCATACGGCCAGAGCTCAGCTTCCGGTTATTTCGTAGAGGGTTTCAACCAGCGTTATCAGTTGAACCCGGCATTTGCCCCGGAACGTTCAGTCTTCGTGGCAATCCCCGCTTTCAGCAATATCCAGATGGAGGCTACCAGTAATGTAGGTATTTCAAACTTTGTGTTTGATACTGGTGATGAAAAGCTTCATACATTCATGAGCCCCAAGGTATCGTCAAGTGATTTCCTTGACAAGATGCCCTCCACCACACAGTTCTCGTTAAACCTCAGTATGGATCTGTTCGGATTCGGATTCGGCGGCAAGAACTGGTTCACCTCATTCAACGTCAAGGTCAGGAACAATGAGGAGATCCTTATGCCCAAGAGCCTGTTCAAGTTTATGAAGAACAGTTTATCGGAGGGTCGCTATATCATGGAGGATATCAACGTAAACACATACACTTACGCAGAGGTTGGTTTAACCCATTCACAGAAGATTGGTGACAATCTCACCGTAGGTTTGGGACTCAAGGCTCTTGCCGGTCTCTGGTATGCCGATGTCAACATAGACCGCATAGACGCCAATCTTACCGGTGATTCATGGAAGGTTAATACCGCCGCCACTGCCAATGTCGCAGTTCCCGGTCTTGAGTATAAGTACAGGATTGATGAGGAGAGTGGACGCCGTATCCTTGACGGAACAGAGAAGTATGAGTTTGAAGCATCCAATGTGGTACCTTCCAGCTACGGTTTTGCCGTAGACCTGGGTGCCGAGTATGACTTCAAGGATCTGGTCGAGGGACTCAAAGTTTCAGCTTCTCTAACAGATCTTGGCTTTATCAATTGGGAAGGAATGTATACCTTTGCAACCGATAAGGACAAGTATGTTGAGTTTAACGGCTTCAATGACTACGATGTCAATGAAAACGCTAAGGAAGACGATACTATGGATAAGCTGAAAGATGATTTCGAGGATATGATCCAGTTCCATCCCGAGAAGGAGGACGGTTCCAAGAAAGTAAGTCTGAACGCTACGTTCCGTTTGGGAGCCGAGTATAATGTTCCGGGATTGGAGTGGTTGTCAGTAGGTGAGTTGTTCACATATCGTGGAGGCTCATTACCTTACACCTCTTCACGTACATCGGTCACACTTACTCCTTGCGGATGGTTTGACTTTACCGGTAGCTATGCATTTACCTCTTTAGGCTCAACATTCGGCTTGCTCTTCAACCTGCATCCTGCCGGCTTGAACCTCTTTGTTGCCGTTGACCGCATCAAGGCAGATTTCAACCGTCAGTTCGTGCCGGTTAATGATTTTGGTCTGAATTACAGTATTGGTTTGAATCTGGCAGTCGGAGGCAAACGTAAATAAGGCGGATAAAAATTAAGAATGAGTGAAATATCCATCTTTGAGATAATTCTCAAAGGTATGGCAATTGGATTTCTGGCAGCAGCCCCGACAGGACCGTCGGGGGTGCTTGTCATTCAGAGAACACTTAACAAAGGCCGGTGGAAAGGATTTCTAACCGGCCTTGGAGTGTCTGTCAGTGATGCTGTCTATATCATGATAACCATGATGTGCCTATCTCTGGTGCTGGGTTATCTTGAGAACCCTACAATAGCGCTGGTGGTAAAGCTTGTGGGCTGCGCGCTGTTGCTGGTGTTTGGTATCACGACCGTAAGGAACAACCCCCTTGCGTCATCGAAAGAGGTCAAGGTACGTAAGGACTCGCTGTGGCAGATAATGCTCACCGGATTCGGAGTGGCCATTGTAAATCCTCTTGTGGTATTTTTCTACATGGGTCTGTTCGCATTCTTTTCACTGCCGGTCGATGATTTCACCACCGGACTCAAGATGCAGACATACCTGTTCGTCCTGCTGGGCGACTTTTGCTGGTGGTTCACCCTGTCCACCCTCATCAACAAGCTGCGCAACCGCTTTGACCTGCGTGGCCTGTGGATGATAAACAGGGTACTTGGTTCCATACTCATAGTGGCTGCTGTGGCATGGTTCACTATGATAATGATTAAGTTGTAAGATGTTTGTACAGAAGGAACTTAGAGAGAAGAATATTGCCGAGTACCTGCTTTACATGTGGCAGGTAGAGGATATGATACGTGCAGCGGGCCTTGACAGCGACCGTCTGTACAACTCGGTCATAAAGAGCAGCGGCCGTAGTGAGGCCGATTGCCTTGAGTGGCGCCAGTGGTATGATGACCTCATTGAGATGATGCGCACTGAGGGTAAGACCGCCAGCGGCCATCTGCAGATCAATGAGAACGTGCTCATACTGCTCGAGGACCTTCACACCCGTCTGCTTGACTCACACAAGCAACCGGAGTACAGGGACCTCTACTACAAGGCTCTGCCGTTCATCGTTGAGTTCCGTGCCAAGAACCACAGCACTGAGAATGATGAGCTGCGTGACTGTTTCAACCTGCTCTACGGAGTCTGGCTGCTCAAGGTACAGGGTAAACCTGTAAGTACTGCAACCGCTCAGGCTGTAAAGGTTGTATCGGCTTTCATCGGAAAGCTGGCTGTGCTCTACCGCGAGGATAAGGAGGGCACACTTGAATTGGATTGATATTATGGAAGAGATAGAAAGAAGAAGAACATTCGCGATTGTATCGCACCCTGATGCCGGTAAGACAACCCTTACTGAGAAGTTCCTGCTGTTTGGCGGCCAGATACAGGTTGCCGGAGCGGTCAAGTCAAACAAGATACGCAAGACCGCCACATCGGACTGGATGGATATAGAGAAACAGCGTGGAATATCGGTAACCACATCAGTGATGGAGTTTGATTATGAAGGTTACAAGATAAACATCCTGGATACCCCGGGTCACCAGGATTTTGCCGAGGATACGTTCCGTACGCTCACGGCTGTTGACAGCGTAATCATTGTGATAGACTGTGCCAAGGGCGTTGAGATGCAGACCCGCCGTCTCATGGAGGTGTGCCGTATGCGCAAGACCCCGGTCATTGTCTTTGTAAACAAGATGGACCGTGAAGGTAATGACCCCTTTGACCTTCTTGATTAGCTGGAGGAGGAGCTTAAGATACATGTACGCCCCCTGAGCTGGCCTATAGAGAAGGGTGCCCGCTTCAAGGGTGTGTATAACATATATGAGCAGAAACTTGACCTCTTCACTCCCGATAAGCAGAAGGTGACAGAGAAGGTTGAGGTTGATGTCAACAGCCAGGATCTGGAGGCAAGGGTAGGAGAGCGTGAGGCACAGAAGCTGCGCTCTGACCTGGAGCTGATAGACGGTGTATATGAGCCCTTTGACCGCCAGCAGTATCTGGACGGTGAACTGGCTCCGGTCTTCTTTGGATCGGCCCTGAACAACTTTGGTGTACAGGAGCTGCTCAACTGCTTTGTACGCATAGCTCCCAGCCCGCGTCCCACTCAGGCGCTGGAGCGAATGGTGGAGCCGGAAGATAACAAGTTCACGGGATTCATATTCAAGATAACCGCCAATATCGACCCCAACCACCGCTCATCAGTTGCGTTCTGCAAGGTCTGCTCCGGTAAGTTCCAGCGTAATGAGCCCTACTATCACGTGCGTCTGGACAAGACCTTCCGTTTCTCGTCGCCCACCCAGTTCATGGCGCAGCGCAAGAGCACTATTGAGGAGGCCTGGCCGGGTGATATCATCGGTCTTCCCGATACCGGAAACTTTAAGATTGGTGATACCCTTACTCAGGGTGAGAAACTCCATTTCAAGGGCCTCCCCAGCTTCTCGCCCGAGATGTTCAAGTATATTGAGAACGCTGATCCCATGCGCGCCAAGCAGCTTGCCAAGGGTATTGACCAGCTGATGGGTGAGGGTGTCGCCCAGATGTTCATCAACCAGTTCAACGGCCGCAAGCTGATAGGTACCGTAGGTCAGCTTCAGTTTGAGGTCATCCAGTACCGTCTGGAACATGAGTACAACGCCCTGTGCCGATGGGAGCCCGCAAGCCTCTACAAGGCCTGCTGGATTGAGAGTGATGATGAGGCCGAGCTGGATGCATTCAAGAAACGCAAGTATCAGTTCATGGCTACCGATATGGAGGGCCGTGACGTCTTCCTGGCCGACAGCGGCTATGTGCTGCAGATGGCTCAGATAGACTTTAAGCATATCAAGTTCCACTTTACCAGTGAGTTCTGATGAAAGAGTATTCAGATGATGTAAAGAAGGCTGTTGAGGTGATGCGTGCCGGCGGCATAATCCTCTATCCAACGGATACTATCTGGGGGATAGGATGTGATGCCTCCAACTCAGCTGCCGTACGCCGTATCTTTGAACTCAAGCGCCGCAGTGACAGCAAGTCCATGCTCTCACTCATTGACTCCGATGCCAAGCTGGGCTATTATGTGCCCGATATACCGGATGTGGCGTATGACCTCATGGACCTGTCGGAGAAACCGCTTACCATCATCTATGACAACGTGCGTCACCTGGCCCCCGAGCTTGTGGCCGATGACGGCAGTGCCGGTATACGCGTAACGCGTGAGCCGTTCTCCCGTGACCTGTGCGCCCGTCTGGGCGGAGCTGTTGTCTCCACATCGGCCAACATAAGCGGTGAGCCGTCACCCGGCAATTTCAGTGACATATCTGACCTTATCAAGGAGGGAGTGGATTATATCGTGGGCTATCGCCAGGATGAGAAATCCCGTGCGGTGGCATCAAGCATTATCAAACTGGGTTCCGGCGGACTCGTTAAAGTTATCAGGGAGTAATGAACAGTTCAAATGAGGAGATAGAGAAGCAGACAGAGTCGCTGCTCAACAAGTTCAACTTGTGGCGTCGTAATCACATCAGTGAGCGTCAGTTCATACTGCTGCTCAGCCTGATGGTTGGTATCTTTACCGCTTTTGCGGCAATATTGCTCAAATACCTTATCTCACTCATCCATGGTACCATCTACGGTAACCTGGTCATGAACTCGGAGAACTACAGCCTTCTGCTGTATCCTGTCATCGGTATCCTGGTGTCGGGCCTTTTCATCAGGTTCATCATACGTGATGACATAGGTCACGGTGTCACCAAGATCCTCTACGCCCTCTCCAAGAAGAACGGACGCATCAAGCCGCACAACATGTTCTCATCGGTCATTGCCAGTGCCATCACCATCGGTATGGGTGGATCTGTCGGTGCCGAGTCTCCTATCGTGCTCACCGGCTCTGCCATCGGCTCCAATATCGGACGTATGTTCAAGATGGAGCACCGTACGCTCATGCTGCTTGTGGGCTGCGGATCGGCTGGTGCCATTGCCGGAATCTTCAAGGCTCCCATAGCAGGTCTCGTATTCGTGCTCGAGGTCCTTATGTTTGACCTTAGCATGGGCTCTCTGCTGCCGTTGCTGGTATCATCGGTCACCGCCGCCACCATATCATATGTCTTTACAGGCACAGACTCCATGTTCCATTTTGTCTCAGAGCATGGATTTGAGCTGGCGCGTATACCGTATGCCCTGTTGCTGGGTATAGCCTGCGGTCTGGTGTCACTCTATTTCTCGCAGACCATGCACTGGTTTGAGACCTGGTTCAAGAGATTCAGCAACCCGTGGATAAAGTTCGTGCTAGGTGCCATTGTGCTTAGTGTGCTCATCTTCCTCTTCCCGTCACTGTTCGGTGAGGGTTATGACACCATCAGCATGCTGCTTAATGCGGGCGAGAACCCTGAGAAGGTCATGGAGGGCTCCATGTTCTACGGAGGTAACATACTTCTCTATCTGGGTCTTGTGCTGCTCACCAAGGTCTTCGCATCTACCGCAACCAATGCGGGTGGCGGATGCGGCGGTATATTCGCACCCAGCCTCTTCCTGGGCTGCATTACCGGATTCATATTCGGAACGCTCATGAACCGTCTGTCACCCGGTGCCGATATATCGGTCCAGAACTTTGCCCTGCTCGGCATGGCAGGTCTCATGTCGGGTGTCATGTTCGCACCCCTTACCGGTGTCTTTCTCATTGCCGAGCTCACCGGCGGTTACTCCATGTTCCTGCCGCTCATGATGGTATCAATCATGTCATATCTCACCATACGCCTGTTCCAGCCGCACTCCATCTACTCCATGCGTCTGGCTCAGAAGGGTGAGCTCATGACCCACCATAAGGACCAGTCAGTGCTGCTGCTCATGAGCATGGACAATCTCATTGAAAAGGAGTTCCTCAAGGTAAGTCCCGATATGGACCTGGGCCAGCTGGTCAATATCATCGCCCGCTCCAAGCGTAACCTCTTCCCGGTGCTGGATGAGGCCGGCAGCCTGGTGGGTATAGTCAATATGGAGAGCATCCGTAACATCATGTTCCGTCAGGAACTCTACCACAGGTTCACGGTCCAGAAACTCATGGAGCTGCCGCCAGCCCGCCTGTCGGTCCGTGACCCCATGGAAACCGTGATGAAGAAATTTGATGAGACCGGAGCATGGAACCTGCCGGTAGAGGATGAGGATGGCCGCTACGTAGGCTTCGTCTCCAAGTCCAAGATATTCAATTCATATCGTAATGTGCTGCTGGAACTCTCTGAGGAGTGATCCCGCACACCTATAGACACCTTTACTGCAATGGATAAGAAAGACCTCAAGATAGTATTCATGGGAACCCCCGAGTTCGCCCAGTTCACCCTGCAGCGTCTCGTTGAGGACGGCTTTAATATAATAGGTGTGGTAACCATGCCCGATAAACCCATGGGCCGTCATGGCAGCGTGCTCCAGAGCAGTCCCGTAAAGAAATATGCGGTAGAGCAGGGGATACCCGTGCTGCAGCCCGAGAAACTCAAGGACCCCTTGTTCCTTGAGCAGCTTTCAGCCCTGGGGGCCGATCTTCAGATCGTGGTAGCTTTCCGTATGCTCCCCGAGGTTGTCTGGAACATGCCGCGTCTGGGCACATTCAACCTGCACGGCTCACTGCTGCCCCAGTACCGTGGTGCCGCCCCCATCAACTGGGCCATCATCAACGGTGACAAGGAGACCGGCGTAACCACCTTCTTCCTCAAGCATGAGATAGACACCGGTGATATCATCTATCGTGAGAGTATACCCATCATGCCCACCGATAATGCCGGCACCATGCATGACAAGCTCATGGCTCTGGGTGCCGACCTCACCGTAAAGACCCTGAATGATATCCTGAATGATAGCGTTAAGCCCATTCCGCAGGCAGAGATACCGGCCGGTGAGCTGCGTCCTGCGCCCAAGATCTTCAAGGAGACCTGCCGTATAGACTGGAACCAGCCCACTGCCCGTGTCAACGACTTCATCCGCGGCCTCTCCCCATACCCCGCAGCCTGGACTGTCCTGCGCACCCAGGATGGAGCCGACGTAGACTTCAAGATCTACGCAGCCCAGCCCGTGCCCGATGCCCCCGTCCAGACTCCCGGCACAATAACCTGTGACGGCCGCAAGTCGCTCCTTGTCTCCACTGCCGACGGAGCCCTGCGCCTCCAGGAGGTCCAGATAGCCGGCAAGAAAAGGATGGACATCTGCGCCTTCCTCTGCGGTAATGATCTGTCAAATTGTTGCCTTTTGTAGAAAAGTACCTGATTCGCACATAAAAATGAGGGGTATGGTATCATCAACTTCCACTCCTAAAGTGTTAAAATAGGATTTTTATTTGTGTGTTAAGAAAAATTCACATTACCTTTGTGGCATCAATAGCACAATTATTCACTAAAACCGAACTGCCTATAGACTGAACTTTACTCCTATTAACTTAGTAAAGAAGAAGTAATGCAGAATTTAATTCAGCTCACCGACGACCAGTTGGTAGCACTCTATTCTAACGGAAACACAAAGGCGTTCGATACCCTTTTATCACGTTATCAGGATAAGTTGTATTCGTACATCAACTTTGTTGTACGCAACCGCGACCTTGCCGATGACATATTTCAGGATACATTCGTAAAAGCTATAGTAACCCTCCAGAAAGGCAGCTACACCAGCACCGGCAAGTTCGGAGCCTGGCTCACACGCATAGCCCACAACCTCATCATAGACTACTTCCGTCAGGACAAGAATGAGAATACCGTGAGCAATGACGCTCAGGAGTATGACCTTCTCAATGACGCCAGTCTGGCCGATGCCAACGTAGAGGACTGCATGATCAATGAGCAGACCCTGCGCGATGTCCGCCGCCTGGTCGATGCGCTCCCCGACAACCAGCGTGAGGTGGTATTCATGCGCTATTATCAGGACCTCAGTTTCAAGGAGATAGCCGATATCACAGGTGTCTCTATCAACACCGCACTTGGCCGCATGCGCTACGCTCTCATCAACATCCGTAAGATTGCCGGCGAGAAGGGTATAGCACTCACACTGGCAAGCTAACTTGCACAGATTGTTGATATAAAGCCTCACTTTTTTTATCGGTCCATATACTAATTCCGTTTAGTTCACGTTTTAATAGTGAACCAAACGAAAGGACGCCTATGGATCAAACTTTTACTACTTCTTCTTATCTTACTGAAAAAATTATCCGCGCTGCCGTAAAGAGAGGCTCATACGGCCGCCCCGCGCAGCACACCCTGGATTTTATCCGCAATTTCGCAGCTCAAATGAGTATCGCAGGATAAAATTGACTACTTTTGTGGCAGGATTCGGTATCGGATCTGATTCTTAATACTTGATAAATGAGCACAATAGTAGCACCTTCTCTTCTGTCGGCCGATTTCGGCGACCTCCGCAAGGACCTTGAGATGATTAACCGCAGTCAGGCGGATTGGCTCCATTTGGATATCATGGATGGAGTGTTTGTACCTAATATCTCTTTTGGATTTCCTGTTCTCAAGTATGTGGCCAAGTACTGCACAAAGCCCCTTGACCTGCATCTCATGATTGTGGAACCTGAGAAATTCATGGACCGTTTCCAGGAGCTCGGAGTAAGTACCTACAATGTGCACTATGAGGCTTGCACTCATCTTAACCGTACCATTTATGAGATTAAGAACCGTGGCATGAAAGCCGCAGTCACCCTTAATCCGTCCACTCCCGTATGCATGCTGGCCGATGTCATCAGTGACGTTGACATGGTGCTGCTTATGACCGTCAACCCCGGTTTCGGAGGTCAGAAATTCATTGAGCACTCTTTGGATAAGGTCAAGGAGCTGCGTAAGCTTATCACAGAGACAGGCTCCAACGCCCTCATTGAGGTTGACGGAGGTGTCAACTTTGAGACCGCTCCCCGTCTTGTCAAGGCAGGTGTAGATGTGCTGGTATCGGGTAACACCGTATTCTCAGCACCAGATCCGGAGCAGGCTATCATAAATCTCAAGAATTTGTAAGTAGCAGTGAGACTCTCGGACTGGCCCTCATTAAGGCTGGTCATTCCCCTTTCTGCAGGGATCATCATATCGGATACCATAGGAAATGCCTGGGCTGAGGTGCCGGTTTGGTGTGCCCTTACTGCAATAGCTCTGTCAATTACAGTTTCAATAATATTGAGCGGCAGGAGACCCCGTCTTTCGGGGTTGTTCCTGTCGCTCTCTTTCGTGCTTGCCGGTGCGCTGTCACACACGCTGCAGATGCGCAAGGTAAGGGTGGAGTGGCCCCCACAGTACCGGGTGTACCACGGGGTGGTGACCTCATATCCCCTGGAGCGTGAACGTACCTACAAGGTTGAACTAACGCTCACCGACAGTCCCTATGACGGACGTAACATCTACCTCTACCTGCCCAAGGACAGTGCTGCCCGCAGCGTGGAGCCGGGTCATGTCATAGAGTTTGACGGCAAGGTCAACAAACCGTCAAATGAGGGTGTTGATTTTGACTATGAGTCATATCTGCTCAGCCACGGCATATCCGGCACCCTCAGGGTTCAGGCCAAGGACTGGCACGTCATGCCGCAAAGTGATGCCGGCAGCCTGCGCATCCGCTCGGTAAGGCTGCGCCGCAGCATCATCCGCAAGTATCAGGAGTGGGGGCTTGACGGCAATGCGCTGGCGGTGGCATCGGCTGTCTCCTTGGGTGAGAGACGTGCTCTCGATGACAGCCTGCGTCAGGTCTATTCCACATCGGGCGTAAGTCATGTGCTGGCGGTGTCGGGACTGCATGTGGGTATCATGTGCTGGTTCCTCTATCTCATCTTCCCATCCGTCCTGTTCCGCCGCAGGCTCTGGATACGTGAGCTACTGGTCATGGGCATACTCTGGACCTACGCCTACGTGATAGGACTGCCTGTCTCCATCACCCGCTCACTCATCATGTTCTCCATCTTGGCCGTCTGCCGTGCCGTTGACAGGGAGAGCTCGGCCCTGAACTCGTTGGGTATAGCGGCGCTGCTGCTCATCGTGGCAAACCCGTCGGTGCTCTTTGATATGAGCTTCCAGCTCTCATTCAGCGCGGTCTTCTTCATTGTGATACTCACTCCGGCTTTCCTGGAGCTTTATGAGCCCCGTAACCCGCTGGCCCGATATGTGTGGCGTGTCACGGTGCTCTCCTTATCGGCACAGATAGGCACCACGCCGATAGTGCTCTACCATTTCTCGGGCTTCTCCACTTACGTGCTGCTGGCCAACCTCTTTGTCGTACCGGTCATGTTCGTGGTGGTGGCGCTCTCCATGTCACTCTGGATCACGGGCTGGATACCGGTGCTGCGCGGTATCATCGTCACCATACTCACCTGGATAATTGACCTGCTTACCAAGGCGCTTACCTTCATATCCAATCTTCCGTATGCCCGCGTGGAGCTTACCATGAGCAGCTGGTGGCAGGTGTTCACCGTCTATGCGGTCGTGATACTGCTCCTGCTGTGGTATAAGGAGAAACGTACGCACCATCTCGTGCAGGCGTTGGCATGCATCGCAGCCTGCTCTGTTTTGGGCCTGATAATGGACTTTGTCATTTGAATCATATTGACTACCTTTGCGGTGTTATGATAGAAAATGTGTTTTCCGGCGTTGATGTAGCCGAATTCCGTATCTGGATGGGCTGGGCCGACCGGTATGTCATATTGACTCACATGGGTCCTGACGGTGATGCCATCGGATCGTCACTGGGTCTGTACCATTATCTCAAGAGCAAGGGAAAGCAGGTCGTAGTCCTGGTTCCTGATTCCGCTCCCGATTTCCTTAACTGGCTGCCCGGAGCTCCCGATATCCGCGTCTATGCCGATAACCCCGAGGCATCCGAGGAGCTGGTCTATAAGGCCGATGTGCTCTGCTGCCTTGATTTCAATGTGGTGGGCCGTATCGGCAAGGTAGGAGGCAGCTTCCTCTACTCCAAGGCCAAGAAGTTCCTGCTTGATCACCATCCTTATCCCGGTGCCAACTATGATGTCACGCTCTCTCATCCTGAGGCGTCGTCCACATCGGAACTGGTATTCCATCTCATCTGCGCGTTAGGTGATTACAAAGTGATCAATACGGATATTGCACAATGCATCTATACCGGAATCATGACCGATACCGGTGCACTGTCATACAACAGCAACAACAGCAATCTCTTCATGGTTGTTGCCCATCTTCTTGAGAAGGGTGTTGACAAGGACCTCATCTACCGCCGTGTCTATAACACCTACTCGGAGTCCCGTCTGCGTCTGCAGGGGTTCGTACTCAATGAGAAGATGCAGGTCATGTTTGACCGCTCAACCTCCCTCATCACCCTCACTGATGATGAGCTGCGCCGTTTCGACTACAAGAAAGGCGATACAGAGGGCTTTGTCAATATGCCGCTCCAGATTAACGGCATTCTCATGAGCGCCTTCTTCCGTGAGGATAAAGAGCAGGGGGTGATAAAACTCTCATTCCGTTCCGTGGGTGATGTGCCGTGTAACCGTTTCAGCAGTGAGTTCTTCAACGGCGGAGGCCATCAGAATGCTGCAGGCGGTGAGTTCCGCGGTACCCTTGATGAGGCTGTGGCACGTTTCTACAAAGGTCTTGAAGTATGGTCCAACTCCCAAGAGGAGTGTATCAAAGTATTATTCGCAAATAAGTAAGATGAAAAAGATTCTCTATATGGCTCTTGCCCTCCTGTCGGCTACCGTGGCTCTTACCTCATGTGATGAGGAGGAGACCTATGCCGATCAGAAGGAGCGTGAGGCCCGCCAGATCCGCAAGTGGATATCGGACAATAACATAGATGTCATATCCCTGTCTGATTTCCTTAAGGATACCATAACCAACAATCCCATTACAGGTCCTGACTTTACACGTAATGAGTACGTGCTTTTTGAGGACAACGGAGTATACATGCAGATCATACGTCGCGGCACCGGCAGGCTCATGGAGTCAGGTGACAGATGGAATATTAATGCCCGTTACGTTGAGAGATACGTCTCTAATGGTGATACCCTGTCTACCAATGTCCTTGGCAGCTCAGACGGTGAGCCGGATATCATGTTCGTGGAGCGTACCGGAGGCAACTATTCGGCGCGTTTCAAGAGCGGTGTCATGTACAAGATATACGGAAGTCCTGCTGTTCCCAGCTCATGGATTATGGTTATGCCGTACATCAAACCTGGCAATTCAAATGGTGAACGTGCTGCCTTGGTACGTCTTATAGTACCTCACAACCAGGGAACCCAGACTGCTTCCGCCAATGTCTATCCCGCCTTTTATGAGATTAGTTTATTTAAGCAGAAATTCCAAAAATAAGCAACTATGGCAATGATCAAATCAATCTCCGGATTCCGCGGAGAGATTGGAGGACCTGCCGGTGATGGCTTGACTCCACTTGATATAGTAAAGTTCGTGTCGGCTTATGCCACATGGGTTCGTGAGGGTAACCCCTCAGCCAAACATATTGTAGTAGGCCGTGATGCACGCCTCTCCGGACAGATGGTCCGCCAGGTGGTATGCGGTACCCTCATGGGTATGGGCTTTGACGTTACGGATATCGGCCTGGCCACCACACCTACCACCGAGCTTGCCGTAACATGGCTTAAGGCCGATGGAGGTATCATCCTCACCGCCAGCCATAACCCCCGTCATTGGAATGCGCTCAAACTGCTCAACCGTGAAGGAGAGTTCCTCAGTGCTGCCGATGGTAAGCGTGTCCTGGAACTTGCCGATGCCGAGGCCTTCACCTATGCCAATGTAGATGACCTGGGCCAGTATCGTACTGATGACACCATGAACCGCCGTCATATCGATGCTGTCCTTGCTCTTGACCTGGTTGATGTCGATGCCATCCGCAAGGCCGGTTTCAAGGTCGCCATTGACTGCGTCAACTCCGTTGGTGGCGTCATTCTCCCCGAGCTGCTCAGCGCCCTGGGCGTTCAGAGTGTCGATAAGCTCTACTGTGAGCCCACCGGTGATTTCCAGCATAACCCCGAACCTCTTGAAAAGAATCTGGGTGACATCATGAACCTCATGAAAAAGGGTGGCCGTGATGTAGCCTTCGTGGTTGACCCTGATGTGGACCGTCTTGCTTTCATTGATGAGAACGGTGCCATGTACGGTGAGGAATACACTCTTGTAACCGTTGCTGATTATGTTCTCAAACATACACCCGGCAATACCGTCTCCAACCTCAGCTCCACACGTGCCCTGCGTGATGTGACCCGTCAGTACGGCGGTCAGTACAATGCAGCTGCTGTAGGTGAGGTCAACGTAACCACCAAGATGAAAGAGACAGGTGCCGTCATCGGTGGTGAGGGTAATGGCGGAGTCATCTATCCCGCTCTGCACTACGGTCGTGACGCACTGGTTGGTATCGCGCTCTTCCTGAGCCATCTGGCACATGAGGGCAAGACCGTCAGTGAGCTCCGCAAGACCTATCCTCCTTATTTCATCGCCAAGAACCGTATAGACCTCAAGCCCGGCACCAATGTCGATGCCATCCTTGAGAAGGTCAAGGGTATCTATGCCAAGGAGGAGATCAATGACATTGACGGAGTAAAGATAGACTTCCCCGATAAGTGGGTACACCTGCGCAAGAGTAACACGGAGCCCATTATCCGTGTCTATTCCGAGGCTTCCACCATGGAGGCTGCCGATGCCATCGGCCAGGATGTCATGAACGTCATCAACTCCATGATCTGATTCCGGCTCTCTTATGGCGGGCATATACGTCCATATTCCGTTTTGTGCCCGACGCTGTATATACTGCGGCTTCTTCTCCACCGTGCGTGAGGATGAAGCCGCACGTTATGTTAACGCCCTCTGCCGTGAACTGGAACTGCGTTGTGACTATCTTGATGGTGAGCCTGTAAGGACCCTCTACTTTGGAGGCGGCACCCCTTCGCGCCTCACGTCCGCCCAGATAGGCACTGTCATATCGGCCGTCCGCTCAACGTTTGGCCTTGACAGCCTGGAGGAACTCACCGTAGAGTGTAATCCCGATGACATAACCCCCTCCTATGTGAGTGCTCTCGTCACTCATGGCGTGAACCGCATCAGCATGGGAGTCCAGACCTTCAATGACCGCCTGCTCCGTTTCTTGCACCGTCGTCATACCGCCGCTCAGGCCCTTGACGCCGTTCGCATCTGCCGTGATTCAGGAATAGGGAATATCAGCATAGACCTCATGTACGGTCTGCCAGGCCAGACACTAGATATGTTCCGCTCAGACCTCCAGACTGCCCTGCAGGCCGGAGTACAGCACATCTCATCCTACTGCCTATCATATGAGGAGGGCTCCCCGTTGCTCTCCCTCAAGGAGCAGGGTAAGGTCCAGCCGGTTGATGATGAACTCTGCCTCAAGATGTTCACCCTCATGTGTGATACACTCCGTGATGCCGGCTTCAATCACTATGAGATCTCCAACTTCTGCCTTGAGGGCTACCATTCGCGCCACAACAGCAGCTACTGGGACGGAACCCCATACCTGGGTCTGGGAGCCGCCGCCCATTCCTACAACAGAACCTCCCGCCAGTGGTCCCCCGCCAACCTTGACACCTATATACAGTCAATAGAGCAGGGTACTCCCGCTTTTGAAATAGAGACCCTCTCACCGCAAGACCTCTTCAATGAGAAGGTGATGCTCTCCCTGCGTACTGCCCGCGGTCTGGACCTTCAAACCCTCTCATCGGCCCTTCAAAAGAGCCTCCTTGCCTCAGCCCAACCGTTCATAGAAAGAGGTCAGCTTATTCAAGACCGCTCAACCCTCCGCCTTTCAGAGTCCGCACTCTTTATCTCCGACTCCATTATCAGCTCCCTCTTTGAATAATCCGGGGCATCAAAAAATATTAGCATTATCCAAAAAACGCTAATATTAAAACCCCTCCTATATTTGCATTTTATATCATAAATAGATATATTTGCGTGCCTCCTGATTGGAGGAACTAACCTAACGACTACCAATTAATGCTATTTTTATGAAGATTTATCAGACAGAAGAGATCCGGAATATCGCCATCCTTGGCGGAGCCGGATCCGGAAAAACCACTCTCACAGAGAGTATCCTTTTTGAGGCTGGCGTTATAAAGCGCCGCGGTTCCGTGAACTCCAAGAACACAGTAAGTGACACTGCAGCAGTTGAGCTCGAGTACGGTTATTCAGTCTATTCAACCGTATTTGCAGTGGAGATGTACGGCAAGAAGTTCAACTTCTTTGATTGCCCGGGTTCGGATGATTTCTCCGGACAGGCAGTAACCGCCCTTAATATTTGTGATGCTGCGGTGTTGGTTGTAAACGGTACAAGAGGTGTGGATGTTGGTCTTATCAACAGCTATCGTCTTGTCAAGAAACTTGGAAAACCTGCGTTCTTCATCATCAACCATGTTGACAGTGAGAAATGCGAGTATGATAATATCGTAGAGCAGATCCGCGCCACATTCGGCAAGTCATCTGTTCCCATTCAGTTCCCTGAGCAGTCAGGACCCAATTTCAAAGTAATCATTGACGTTCTCCTCAACCAGAAACTCACATTCACCGACGGTTCACCCGTTAAGGCCGAGGATATTCCTGATTCAGTTGCAGACAGAGCACAGAAGATGCGTGAGACTGTTACAGAGTCAGCTGCAGAGAATGATGAGGTTCTCATGGAGAAATTCTTTGACCAGGGTGAGCTCACCATCGATGAGATCCGCGCCGGTTTCCGCAAGGGTATAGAGACCTGCAGCCTGTTCCCCATCGTTTGTGCATCGGCCGTCAACAACATTGGCGTTAACCGTCTGCTTGAGTTCCTTGGTAACGTAGCTCCGTCACCTCTGCATGGCGCAGAGATCAAGGATGCTAAGGGTGACGTCGTTAAGCTTGACGCTTCCGGCACATCGCTCTTCTTCTTCAAGACATCAATTGAGCCCCATATCGGTGCTGTATCATATTTCAAGGTAATGTGCGGCAAGGCACATGAGGGTCAGGATATGCTTAATGCTGACCGTGGCTCTAAGGAGCGTGTAGCTCAGATCTTCGTTCCCCAGGGCAGCAACCGCGTTCAGATAGATGAGCTCCTGCCCGGTGATATCGGTTGCACAGTAAAACTCAAGGATGTACGTACCGGCAATACCCTTAATGAGGGCGCCGAGCGTTCATTCAACTTCATCAAGTATCCTAACTCCAAGTATTCACGTGCCCTCAAACCTGTTAATGAGGCCGATATGGAGAAGATGATGACCATCGTCAACCGTATGCGTGAGGAGGATCCCACACTCGTTATCGAGCAGTCCAAGGAGCTCCGTCAGGTTATCCTCTACGGTCAGGGTGAGTTCCATCTGCGTACCTTCAAGTGGTGCATCGAGAACAATGATAAGATGATGATCAACTTTGATGAGCCCAAGATTCCTTATCGTGAGACCATCACCAAGCCCGCCCGTGCTGATTACCGTCACAAGAAACAGTCAGGTGGTGCCGGCCAGTTCGGTGAGGTTCATCTTATCGTTGAGCCTTATGAGGAAGGCAAGCCCATGCCCGATATGTTCAAGTTCGGCAACCAGGAGTTCAAGATGACCGTTAAGGGCGTTGAGGAATATCCGCTGGAGTGGGGTGGTAAGCTCGTCTATGTCAACAGTATCGTCGGTGGTTCTATCGATGCCCGTTTCATGCCCGCCATCCTCAAGGGTATCATGCAGCGCATGGAGCAGGGACCTCTTACCGGTTCATACGCACGTGACGTACGCGTAATAGTATATGATGGTAAGATGCACCCCGTTGATTCAAATGAAATCTCCTTCCTGCTCGCCGGTCGTAACGCATTCAGCGCAGCCTTCAAGGAGGCCGGACCTAAGATCCTTGAGCCTGTTTATGACGTTGAGGTTCTTGTACCTGCCGATTACATGGGTGATGTAATGAGTGATCTCCAGGGTCGTCGCGGTATGATCATGGGTATGGAGAGTGAGGGTAACTACCAGGTGCTCCGCGCCAAGGTGCCTCTCAAGGAGATGGCCACCTATTCAACCTCTCTCAGCTCCATCACCGGTGGTAGCGGATCATTCGTAATGAGCTTCAGCAGTTACGAACTTGTTCCCACCGATGTTCAGGATAAACTCATCAAGGAGTTTGAGGCTAAACAGAAAGACGAAGAATAACTATAGTTGTTATTTTGTTAACTTCAAAAGGCGGAATTCATGCGATTCCGCCTTTTTTATCTAAAATTTGCACAATAAATTAACTTAATTGTTTGCATTTAGGAAAACATCTGTATATTTGCCCATATGAAGAAACAAGTCGTTTGGATCCTTAGCGCAATAATGTGCGTCTCGTTTATAGTCTTGCTGTCCTTACAGCTCAGATATATAAACATGATGACCTCTATGCGCTATCAGGAGTTTGACAAGTCAGTCAAACGCAGTTTGTATGAGTTGGCGTATCAGCTTGAAAAGGCTGAGGCGGAGCGCTTTGTCGAGGAGGATCTTCGTGAGATGGAACGTTACTCCAATATGGGTTACGGTCCTGCCGACGGATTCATCAGCCAGACACAGACATTCACCTTTGACAACGGTGTCTTCTCATTCACCCAGACTATCCAGCCTCCCGGCGGAGCTATTCCGGCACCCCCTTCAATGCCTTCATTGTCTGTGCCCCGTGCCCAGCCCGATAACAACGAGGATGTAGCCAGTCGTTCCCGTTCGCTGCAGAACAGACAGTTGGAACGTTACCGCTACAATAAGTCTCTTGTTGATGAGGTCATCTACAATATGCTTAACAGCACCAGCAACAGACCTCTTGAGCAGCGTATTGACAGCACCTTCCTGGTCCAGGAACTCATAGACCAGCTGCGCGGCAATGAGATAGACCTCACGTTCCATTGGGCACTTACCTCCAATACCGGACGTGTCATCTACGCCTGCTGTGATGAGGTAACCAGCAGCAATATGCTTGCCAAGAGCTACAACCAGTCAGTGTTCCGTAAGGACCTGCCCAAGAACATGGGAGTAATAAAGGTGTGCTTCCCCACACTTGATGATTATATAGGTAAGTCAGTAGGATTCATACTGCCGTCATTCATCTTCATGGCCATCCTTCTGGTAACCTTCGCCTTTACGCTTATCGTCATCACACGTCAGCGTAAGATCACCGAGATGAAGAATGACTTTGTCAATAACATGACACATGAGTTCAAGACTCCTATCTCTACCATCTCACTTGCCGCCCAGATGCTCAATGACCAGGCTGTGGCCAAGTCTCCTCAGATGTTCAAGCATATATCGGGAGTAATCAATGATGAGACCAAACGTCTCCGCTTCCAGGTAGAGAAGGTGCTTCAGATGTCCATGTTTGAGCGTCAGAGCAACACCATGAAGCTCAAGGAGATGGATATTGATGAACTCATCAACGGCGTAGTCAATACCTTCAAGCTCAAGGTCGAGAATATAGGCGGAACCATAGATGCCAACTTTGAGACCGAGGATCCGTTCGGAATGGTTGATGAGATGCACTTCACCAACGTCATCTTCAACCTCATGGATAATGCCGTCAAGTACAAACGTACCGATGTGCCTCTCCATCTCGAGGTCCGTACCTGGAATGAGCCCGGCAAGCTTATGGTTTCAATTGCCGATAACGGTATTGGTATCAAGAAAGATGACCTCAAAAAGATCTTTGACCGATTCTACCGCGTACATACCGGTAACCGTCATGACGTCAAGGGATTCGGACTCGGTCTCGCTTACGTCAAGAAAGTGATCGTGAACCACCGTGGTTCCATCAAAGCAGAGAGTGAACTGGGCAATGGCACCAAGTTCATCATCGCTCTACCTCAAAACAATGAATAACCTAAAAATACATTATTATGGAAGAAAAACTGAACATCCTGTTATGTGAGGACGACGAGAACCTGGGTATGCTCCTCCGTGAGTACCTCCAGGCCAAAGGCTACAATGCTGAGTTATGCCCCGACGGTGAGGCCGGTTACAAGGCTTTCATCAAGAGTAAGTATGACATCTGCGTGTTTGATGTCATGATGCCCAAGAAGGACGGATTCACACTTGCCAAAGAGATCCGCGCCATCAATTCCGATGTTCCAATCATGTTCCTTACCGCCAAGAACCTCAAGGACGATATCTTTGAAGGCTTCAAGATCGGTGCCGATGATTACATTACCAAGCCCTTCAGCATGGAGGAGCTCACTCTGCGTATGGAGGCCATCCTGCGCCGCGTCCATGGCAAGAAGAATCGTGAGGTAACCGTTTACCAGATCGGTAAGTTCACATTTGATTCCAAGAAGCAGATCCTCTCTATCGGTGACAAGTCAACCAAGCTCACAACTAAGGAGTCAGAACTCCTTGGCCTGCTTTGCGCTCACCAGAATGAGATTCTGCAGCGTGACTTCGCCCTCAAGTCAATCTGGATCGATGACAACTACTTCAACGCCCGCAGCATGGATGTTTACATCACCAAGCTCCGTAAGCATCTCAAGGATGATGACTCAGTAGAGATCATCAACATCCACGGCAAGGGCTACAAGCTCATCGCCCCCGAGGCCGAGTAATTCCCGCCCGCGCACGCGTATAAGAAAGAGGTGTAGCCCCAGGCCACACCTCTTTCCTTTATAATAATAGGTTCGCACCTGCGTATCCCCGTGCGTGTTCCTAATCCGCACAAGGTTTCCACTTGCACACACCAGCACGGTCCCCAGTTGCAGTTCAGTAAAACAACACCCTCGCGAGCGAAGCTAGCGAGGGTGTTGTTTTACCCGGCCTGGAAGGCCGGCAGAGTGGAATGGAACGAAGTGGAATTTTTACATTAAGCCAAACGAATAAAGGAAACTTGTTTACTTTATCGTGGCGTGTAAAAATGGGCTAAGCCAATGAAA
>Ga0265299_10001119_pt1 | contig 32099 bp, 31 predicted proteins | sample AusTroGonzalo_MG_4_FD_193485 | JGI IMG/M metagenome (GOLD analysis project Ga0265299, IMG submission 193485) | Bovine rumen microbial communities from tropical cattle in Woodstock, Queensland, Australia - Gonzalo_02 | ecosystem: Host-associated > Mammals > Digestive system > Stomach > Rumen ... | reverse complement strand
TGCCTCTTGCTTTCAATTTCAAGTTTTTCTGCTTTTTCGTATAACGATTTTAAAAAGTTATCGTATGCTTCAAGTAAATAAACTGGCGATTTCCTCATATTTACTCTTGTAGATTCAATTTCTCTGTTATTTAACTCGATTGCTCCTTCTATCCTGTATACTTCCTGTTGGGCTTTTATTACAATTTGAAGTTGTTCTTCTTTTTTCCTTTTTCTGAATTCTAACGCTTTTTGCAGTCTGTATCTAAAGGGCATTATTTTTCTCGTAATAATTTTTACAAATGTATTATCTTATTTTATGATTTTGTTTTATACATTCATTTGAATGAAATTATGATTTCATGTGTTATTTAATAAATTTATTTCAGAAGTCAATGTAAATTAATATAAAAAAATGATATAGACTACTCTTTTTCTTGGTATATAATATAGTTAACAGTTAACTTTAGAATTTATAATTTTATACGTACGGATGAAATAATGGGAACAAAAATTGATAAAATTGATTTTAACGCTGATGCTGCGCAAAGTTACGGAGTCTTTCAGAATGATGCCGAGAAAGACGTTATTTCAAAGGTTAGCAGCGTAAATATTTCTTGCGGTTTTCATGCAGGTGATGCCTTAACCATAAAAAATGTGCTGTTAAGCTGCAGAGAAAATAATGTACAAATAGGCGCTCACATCGGGTATCAGGATTTGGCAGGATTCGGATATCGTCCGATGGACCTGGATAATGACGAAACTGAAGCAACAGTGCTTTATCAAATCGGCGCTGTTCTTCTTTCGCAAAAGCCTATTCTATGTCGGTTGAACATGTCAGACTTCATGGAGCTATGTATCAACGTGCTGCAAAAGATTTTGAGTTTGCGTTATCTGTGGCAAATGCTGTTAAAAAATTTGACAAATGGATGATTCTTTATATGCCAGCCGGAGAGATTGCCGATAAGGTGGAAGAAACTGCAAAAATCACGGTAGCAAGAGAATTATTTATAGACAAGTTTTATGATTTAAATGGCTGTATTGTTAATACAGATTCAAAACCCGACGAAGATGTTATGCTGAACAGAATCAGAACGATTCTTCACTCGGGAAAAATAAAAATAGGAAACGGCGAATTTCTGGAAGTAAAATGTGATTCTTTCCATTTTGATTCCAAAGATTCAAAAACATCGGATTTATTAGATAAAGCAAGGGAAATTGTAATTCCGTCTCCATACAATTTCAATAAAGCAGCTTTATCCGGATGGACAGAATTAAGAGTGTAATTATATGAAATCTTTAAGAAAAATATTTAGAATTCCCAAAGAAGCTGTATGGCTTTTGCCAGGTTTGGAAGTTAAAAGATGGTTTTTATTTCTGATTACGGGCACGATTATTGCTACAATTGGTTTGTGTATTATTCTTGATTTAAAGCCTATATACAATCTTTTGACATTGACTATGAAAGTCGGTGCATCTAATATAATACCGAGTTCTTTAATCGGTATCGCTTTCATTTTTGCGGGAGCTTATATTTTTTTAAAAGGCTGGAAGCATGCGAATTATTCAATATTAAACCTCAATGATGACAGGGACAGACACGCGGTTCTTGAAGATTTGTACAGAAGAAGAAAATTAAACCATGGCCCTAAAATTGTTGCAATTGGCGGTGGAACTGGACTTTCTACTCTGCTGAAAGGTATTAAAAAAATTACAAATAACATTACTGCTGTTGTTACGGTAGGCGACGACGGAGGAAGTTCTGGCAGATTAAGAAATGAAATGGGTATTCTTCCCCCCGGTGATATCAGAAACTGCATTGCTGCTCTTGCAGATGATGAAGATTTGGTTACAAAATTATTTCAGTACAGATTTAAAACAGGTCAGGACCTTGGCGGACACAGCTTTGGAAACCTGTTTTTAACCGCAATGTGCGAGGTTACGGGTAACATGTACAAAGCTGTTATTGAATCTTCAAAAGTTTTGTCAATCAGAGGAAGAGTTCTTCCGTCTACTTTGGACGATATGAAACTTGTTGCAAGAATGGAAGACGGTTCTATCATTAAGGGTGAATCGGTAATACCCGAGTCGGGTAAAAAAATAGAACGTCTTTATACAGACCCTGAAAATTGTAAGCCGTTAGATGAAGTTCTTTCTGCCATTAAAGATGCAGAACTGATTATTTTAGGTCCCGGAAGTTTATATACAAGTGTCCTCCCAAATTTGTTAATAAAGGAAATAGCTGAAGAAATCGAAAAATCAAATGCGTTGAAATTATACATCTGTAATGTCATGACGCAACCCGGCGAAACCGACGGTTTCTCTGTTTCTGACCATATTAAAACAATCTTTAATCACGTAGGTAACAAGAAAATTATTGATACGGTACTGGTGAACAACAGGCTTCCTGAAGATGTTCTGGAAAAATATCAAGCCGAAAATTCTTATCCTGTTGAACTTGATATCAAAAATATAGAAAAACTCGGAGTTAAGATATTTGAATACCGGTTAACTGATGACGCAACTTCTGGTTATGTAAGACATAATCCTTCGAGATTAATGCGTGCTGTATATTATTGGTTCAGAAAAACCAATAAAAACAGAACAAATAATAATACACCAAAATCATCCGATAATGCTAAACAATCTTAAAAGGCACAATACCAAACAGTGAAAGTGGAAAAATGGCAACTGCCTCAGTAAGAACTAAAAAACTGAAAAAGGTAAAAAAAACGAGGGTCAGAAAGACCGCCGTAATTTTTACTTTTATAAATAATACCCTGAAATGGATTCAGGTTTTTGCCAGCACATACGCTTTTTTCAATATAATATATTGGTTCTGTATCATATTAAAAATTATTGATAAGAGTTTCTTATATTTCCTTTTTGCTCCTGCTTGGAAATTAGTCGGAACTTTTTATACATATAATCCGACGTCAAAAAATGATGATATTGATTTTACAGGCTTTGTTGCCGCAATTTCCTTAATTATATTTGTTGTTATATTAAAATCTTTGACAGAATATGTTACAGATCTTGAAGAAACAGCAAAATTAAAAGATATTCAAAGGCAGGAACGTGCGGAGAAAAAACAAAAAGCAAAAGAACAAGGCTCTTTGAGACAAAGGCTTTCAAAAAAAGATTATCAAAAAGCTTTAAATTGTGAATTTATATTTCTGATAGATATAAGTATTAAGCAAATATCTGGATTTATTCAGGAAGAATCTTTATCCCCAGAGGATATTGCAAAAATTAAAAATAATTTCTATGCGTCTATATTGAACAATTTAAATATGAATCATATAAACCAGAAAGGTTATTATAAAAAGAAATTATTTTTAATTTATAAAAACATGAATTATTTTGATGAATTTATTTTTTATACAAGAGAAACATTAAATGCTTTGCTTCATGAATTTAGCAGACCTACATTGAGAATTGATTTTTACGTTGCACTTTGTGAATGCAGACCGTCAGATGATTTAAAGGCTAAGCTTGATATTCTCGACATAATTGATAAACTTGGGCTGAGAAATGATTTTATCTGTACATCTTCTCTGAAAGAATTATACGAGTTACTTCCAAAACAGCAGTATGAATTTCTTTCAAAAGGTATATATAACCTTTCTAAAAACCTGAATGTTACAAATAATGATGAAGTATATTCTCTTCGTTCTTTAGTGTGATAATAACTATGATTGAAATTAAAATATTAAGATTAGAACACAATAAGACAATTCCCGAATATAAGACCGAGGGTTCTTCCGGGATGGATTTGTCTGCGGCAATAGAAGAGCCTATTGAACTCAAACCGTTGGAAAGAAAACTTATTCCGACCGGTATCAAGGTTGAAATTCCTCTCGGATACGAAATACAGGTTCGTGCAAGGTCAGGTCTTTCGGTAAAACACGGGATTACTCTTATTAACGCAATTGGAACGATAGATTCCGATTACAGGGGAGAAATTTGTGTCCCGATAGTAAATCTTTCAAACGAAACATATACAATAAACCCTGATGAGAGAATTGCTCAGATGGTTATCTGCAAGGTTGAATATCCGAAAATAACCGTAACCGAACAATTGTCTGATACCGTGAGAGGAACTGGCGGATTCGGGTCAACTGGAAAAAATTAACCTATAAGTTTGAAGCCTGTAATAAATGTTGTAACTATGAAAATAATTGCAATATACATAGTTAATTTTGTCAGGCCTGATTCAGCACTTTTTTGTGATGAAAACAAATTTGCCATCCCGCCGATTGAAGCTAATCCGTCACCTTTCGGAGAGTGCATCAGTATTAAAATTATAAGTAAAAGTGCGCTTATTATCTGAACTATCCAACAAAATGTCAACATTGTCTGCTCCTACAAATTTTATTTATGATTACAGTCTACCATAAACAAAAATTTTTTTTATCAAATTCTCATAATCAATTTTTTTTATCAAAATTTTTTTTATTCTTGACTTTTCTCCCGAAAGAAAAGTTATGTTTGACTTTGCAATATCAAACTCATCGGATAAAAATTCAATCAGTTTTTTATTTGCTTTATTTTCATTTGGTGGTGCGGAAACTTTAATTTTTATGAAATCTTCTTTGTATCCCAAAATTTCATTTTTGGAAGAATTTGGTGTTAATTGTATATTTAAGACCGTTCCGTCTTTTGTTTTTAATGCGAATTTAATACTGTTTTCATTCATAATTTGCTCCCATGTTATAAATTATAGTTCAAATTTTTTAAAAATACTGGTAAATTATTCAAGAAAGTTTTAAAATGAATTTATGAATGAAGAGTCGTTAATATCAAAATTGCATGAAGTATTGAGAAGTCAAAATCGTCCGCAGGATGAAATTGATGAAATAGATAAAGCTTACAAATTTGCGAGCCGTTTGCACAAAGGACAGTACAGGGTCAGTGAGGAACCTTATATTATTCATCCCTGCGAAGTTGCGCTTATTCTTGCCGATTTACGTGTTGATAAGCACACTATAATGGCAGCCTTTTTGCATGATATTGTTGAAGATACTGATACAACAGCAGAACAGGTAGAAGAAGAATTTGGCGAGGATGTTAAAAATCTTGTGCTTGGTGTTACAAAGCTCGGTAAATATCAATTCCAGTCAAAGGAAGAACGTCAGGCTGAAAACTTCCGCAAAATGTTTGTTGCTATGGCAAAAGATGTAAGAGTAATTTTCTTAAAACTTGCCGATAGGCTGCATAATATGAGAACGCTCAATTATATGGCACCAAATAAACAGCAGAGAATTGCTCAGGAAACACTTGATATATTTGCACCTCTCGCAGGCAGACTCGGTATCGGTCGTATTAAATCCGAACTTGAAGATTTGTCATTGAGATATCTGCATCCTGATAAGTATTTTGAAATTGCTCAACTTGTTGCCCAGAAAAAAATTGAACGGGAACAAACCGTAAAAATGCTTATTGAAACAATATCAATCAATCTTAAACAAAACAAGATTGACGCAGAAATTACGGGACGTGCAAAGCACTATTACAGTATTTACAAAAAGATGAAAAGACTGAATATTGCTTTTCATGACTTGTATGACATTACTGCGGTCAGAATTATTGTAAATTCCGAAAGAGAATGTTATGAGGTATTGGGTGTTATTCACGCTCACTTTAAGCCTATTCCGGGAAGATTTAAAGATTATATTGCTATGCCCAAGAGTAACGGATACAAATCTCTTCATACTTCAGTTCTCGGGCCTCGGCAAAAACCTCTTGAAGTCCAAATCAGAACAAAAGAAATGCACCATGTTGCAGAATATGGGGTTGCTGCACACTGGAGATACAAAGAATCAGGTTCCGTAAAAGCTTCCTCGCAGTCTGATATTCAGTTCTCATGGATGCGCAGAATGCTTGAACTTGAGCAGGAAAGTTCAAGGGCCGACGAATTTGTTGAAAAAGTTAAAATGGACTTATTTACAAATCAGGTGTTTGCATTTACTCCGACAGGAGATGTCTTTGAAATGCCCGTTGGTGCAACTCCTGTTGATTTTGCTTTTAAGATACATACGGACGTGGGTTACAAGACTACGGGTGTGTTAATTAACGGCAGAATTGCCCAGCTCGATACAAAACTTAAAAACGGTGATATAGTTGAAGTTTTGACTTCCAAAAAAAGTGAACCTAAAATGCATTGGCTTGATTTTGTTGTTACAAAACAGGCACAGACAAAAATCCGTCAATGGTTCAAAAAACATAAAAGAGAAGAGTATATTTCTGTCGGAAAAAGTCTTTTGGAAGCTGAAATCTCAAAAGCTGCATTTGATGAAATTATTAAAAACGGCGAGCTTTTGGAAATTGCAAAATCAATGAATTTAGCTTCTGAGGATGATATCCTTGCACTTGTCGGAAACGGAGAATTGTCTCCTGCAAAAATATTAAACAAACTTAAAAAAGAAGAAGATACTGATGATGTAAGTAAATTCGTTTCTCATCAGCGGACTCATTCAAGTAAACATGAAATACTCGGACTTGAGGGATTGATGTATCAGTTTGCAAAATGTTGTCTGCCGCTTCCGGGAGAGCCTATAGTCGGTGTTGTCACAAGAGGAAAAGGAATTTCTGTTCACAGAACCGACTGTAATTCGTTAAAAAATGTTCAGCCGGAGCGTTTGCTTGATATTTCGTGGAATCCCGAACAAATAAAAGCAAACAAAAAAACTTATATTGCTGCAATTCGTATTGACTCCGATGATAAAATAGGTATTTTAAAAGATATTTTGGCAAAAATCACGGATTGTGATACAAATATCAATTATGCAAACGTCAAGTCGAATCCCTCTAAAAAAATCGGTATTATTGAGTTAGGACTTGAAGTTTCGGGAATTGACAAATTAAATTATGTTATTAATTCCCTAAAATCAATGGAGTCTGTGCAATCGGTAAAAAGAATTCCTTTAAACTCAAACACAAGGCTTTACGCTGCCCCGCCCAGGAAAAAGAAAAACACTAAGAAAAAATAGAATTATTTTCTGTTTTTCAGGACTTCTTCAAATTCCTGTAATACATCCGCACCGACGATTTGTTCTAAAGTTGCTCTTTTTGAAAGGAAATCGGTTTCTAATCTGTTTTTGTTTTCCAGAGCGCTTCTGTAATATGAGTCTGCAATCAATTGTAAGTCACGGGAAGAATCTTTTACAAGCTGAAGATTTTTGTATCTGTTTATGACAGTTTCTTTGGCAGTTTCGGTTGCTTTTAAAGCAGTCATATAGTCAATATAATTGTTTATGAGTCTTTTTTGCAAATCATCAACACGCTTCAGAAGCATTATCATATCGGCATCTGTAACTTTTGTGTATTTATAATTTAATTCTTTGTCATCGGTTGACAGAGAGTTAACTAATGCACCGCTCATTATTGTTGTTGTTGCGGCAATCGGATTTAAAAATCCTGCTCCTGCCATTGAAGAGAAGCTTGCAAGCGGTCTTACGACTTTTTTTACAATGTTTTCATCGGGTTTGTCTGCATCGGGGTTTGCCAGTTTATATATGGTGAATTTTACTGTTTCACTTTTTGCCGCCGCACCTGCCCATAAAATTCCTATATCTTCAATCATTGTTTCTCTGTCGGCTTCGACAATTTTGCCTATTTCTCTTGATAAATCCGCAAGCGAAGAATCAGCGTAAGACTTGTTCTTCATGTATTCCTGCACAAGCTTTGCTCTTTGTTCTTCGTATGAATCCGCTTTTTTGATTTTATATTCAATTTCGGGTCCTGCTCCGGTACCGAGTCTGTATGCCGGTTCTTTCAGCGATTTAACCTCTTCAAGTGTTATGTCCGCAAACGCTTGCAGTGTAATAATATTTAATATTGCTAATGTAAAAATTATCTTTTTCATTTTTTATTCATTGTTTCCGGATTAATTATTGTATTTTTATAGGCATATTGTGTCAAATGCAGTTTTGAAACAGTTTTGGTACCAGCAAGTCTTTCAAGTTCAAGATAGTACTTTTTTGCTTCCTGTTCGTCATAATATTCAGTAAGGAGCATGTCCTCATATAGGGAAGAAGATATTATCAATTCAGCCTTATTTTTGCTTTTTAAAGCTTCTGAGTAGTTTTTGTTATACAAAACAATTTTTGCTCTTGTATCTTTTAATTTATTCAAAGCTCCTTTGTAGTTGTAATATGAAGATATTATAGAGTCCTGAAGTCCCTCTATTGTTCCTGCAAGTTCAATTAATTCCGTATCGGAAATCAAATCGGTTTGCGGAACTGACTTTCTGTTTAGAAAGTTATTTATAAGTCTGCCCGTTGCAAATGAAGCAGATTGAATAAGAGAATCTGCGCCTGAAAAAGTCGGCAGAAATGTTGCGCCGTAAACAACTGCGGAAAGTGTTTTTGCGGCAAGTGAAGAATGAAGCCGTCTTTGACCTTCGGGAGTATTAAGTTTCTGCATTGTAAACTTGATAAGTTTGTTATTATCAACCGTTGCTTTCCAAAGCATTTCGATATCTTCTATCTCAGTCTGCTTTTGCATTTTTATCATTTCAGATAATTCTTCCTGCTTATTTATTATTATTTTTTCGGTTTTCTTTTTGGGTACGGGATGATATTTAACCGTTTGCTTTTTTGCCATCGGTAAAATAACGTCATCAAATGCCTGCGCGGCTTGATTTAACGAAAATATTCCCAAAATAATTAATAATAAGTACTTCCTCATAACAATATTTTATAGCACGTTAAAAAATTTTTTTCAGTTTTTTTATTAATTAGGTTAAAAAACTTAATATGTTTGAAATAATCAAAAGAACGTTTAATATTATTTTAGAGGTGAATTATGAGTGAATTAAAAAAAGTTAAATTAAATAATTTTGAAATAGGCGGAGATGTTTTGACAATTCTTGCCGGTCCCTGTGCAATGGAAAATAAGGATATTCTTTTTTCGACCGCCGAAGCCCTTAAATCAATTACCCAAAAGCTCGGAATTAACTATGTTTTCAAATGTTCTTACGATAAGGCAAACAGAAGTTCAATTAATTCTTACAGAGGATTGGGAATGGAAAAAGGTTTGGAACTGCTCTCGGAAGTCAAAAAGGAATTTAATCTTCCTATTGTGACAGATATCCACAATCCAGCAGAAGCGGCTCCCGTTTCGGAAGTTGCAGATATTATTCAGATACCCGCATTCCTTTGCAGACAGACGGATATGCTTGTTGCTGCCGCAAAGACGGGAAAAATTGTAAATATAAAAAAAGGACAGTTTCTTGCACCTGCACAGATGAAATATCTTGCCGAAAAAGTTATTGAAAGTGGTAATGACAGGGTTGTGATTACCGACAGAGGTGCTTCTTTCGGCTATAATAACCTTGTCTCGGATATGAGAGCAATCCCGATTATTCAGGAGCTTGGTTATCCGGTGATTTTTGACGCTACACACAGTGTTCAGCTTCCGGGAGGCTGTGGTTCTTATACTTCCGGTGACAGAAAATTTGTTGCCCCCCTTGCAAAAGCTGCGGTTGCTGCCGGTGCAAACGGCTTGTTCTTTGAAGTTCATCCAAATCCCGATGAAGCATTGTGTGATGGGCCAAATATGATTAATTTTAAAATGGCTGAAGAATTGTTTGATATTTGTAATAATATATTTAAACTTGTCCGCAAATAATATTTTATCTAAAAAAGAGAATGAATCAAAAATCATTCTCTTTTTTAATTATTCGTTATTCTTTACTTTTATTTTACCGAACAAATCTCTCCCGCCGAAGCAAAAATTCCGTATGCGGCAGACTCATAAGTTTCGTTAGATAAACTTAAACGTGACATTATATCAGTTGTTTTGGAAACATTATCTGTCATTTCTTCCGTTTTGTTCATCCTGTCGGTCAAAGTTTTAATCATAAACTTTTTATAATAATACTTTGATAATAAACTCATGATTTCTCCTTACACACTATTATATATATAAAATATTACGTCATGTGGTCAAAAAACTTTAATATATATTACATTTCTTAATATTTCTGCTTTTCTGTTTTAAAAATAGGGAGATTTTCATGTATAATCTTTTTGGAAAGCTGGAAAATGAAGAGTTCAAAACTTACATTGATGATATTTATAGCCCTGATTGCGGGAATTTTCACCGGATGGTTATTTCCTTCATTTGGTGAAAAAATGCAGCCGCTTGCAACTGTTTTTCTTAATATGATTAAGATGATTATTGCACCGCTTCTTTTTTCTGTACTTGTTACGGGGATTGCAGGTCATGGTAATATCAAATCACTGGGGAAACTCGGGATTAAGACAATTATTTATTTTGAAATTGTTACAACAATAGCATTATTTATCGGTTTGTTTTCGGGGCATATTTTTAAGCCGGGAGTAGGTTTTAATATTGCGGCATCCGATTCTATGATGTCTGCGGTCAATGATATGGCTAAAACTGATATGGGAAACAGTACCTGGGAAATTCTTTCTAATATTTTTGTTCATGCATTTCCGACAAGTATAGTTAAGGCTATGGCAAACGGTGATTTGCTTCAAATTGCGGTCTTTGCGATATTTTTTGCTATTGCTGTTTGTGCAATCGGTAAAAAAGCAAAGCCTGTCCTTGATATATTGACATCTCTTGCCGACATTATGTTCAAGTTTACTGAATTTGTAATGCTTTTCGCTCCGATAGGTGTGTTTGGTGCTATTGCTCATACGATTGCACTGAACGGACTCGGTGTAATGTACAATTATGCAAAAATTTTGCTTTCGCTCTATTGTGCATTGATTATTTTCGTTTTAACTGTTCTTATTGTTGTGTGTAAGATTTGTAAGGTATCATTCAGAGGGCTTGTCGGTGCTATCAGGGAACCTGCATTGCTTGCGTTTACTACTGCCACTTCCGAAGCCGCACTTCCAAAGGCTATGAAAATAATGGAAGAGTTTGGTGTCCCGAAAAATATTGTCGGATTTGTTATGCCGACGGGTTATACTTTTAACCTTGACGGAAGTACGCTTTATTTATCTCTGGCGGTACTCTTTTCAACTCAAATATGTAATATTGATTTACCTGTTTCGCAGCAGTTGGTCATGATGCTTGTTCTTATGGTTACAAGTAAGGGGATGGCAGGTATTCCGAGAGTTTCTCTTGTTGTGCTTGCAGGTGTATTAACAAGCTTCCATTATCCGCTTTTGGGCGTTGCCATTCTTTTGGGTATTGACCAGATTCTTGATATGGGAAGAACAACAGTTAACTTAATCGGAAATTGTGTCGCAACGGTTGTTGTTGCTTGCTGGGAAAAACAATTTGATTACGAAAAAAATAAACGTTATGTCGGAATTTCTCATAATCATCCGATAAATATAAAAAGTTTTGTAAGATACAGAAGAATTTTAAAAGCACGTCAGCAAAATCGTGAGTCTGAAGTTGTGAATTTGCGTTAATTTGTCTTGGGAAACAAATTTGCAATAAATACGCATTTGGTTTAATATTTTGTTAGTTAAAATATGGAAAGGTATTTATGCAGCCACCTGTTCTTGCGATAGTTGTTCCCTGTTATAATGAAGAAGATGTTCTTTCCGGAACATTAACACGACTTTTGGATGTTTTGTCCGATTTGGAAACAAGAAATGTCATTTCCGCTAAAAGTTTTATTTATGCGGTCAATGACGGAAGTAAGGATAAAACTTTTGATATAATTACCGATTTTCATGATAAATACCCGAATAAGGTCAAAGGACTTTCTTTTGCACGTAATTTCGGAAACCAGAAAGCAATACTTGCAGGACTTCTGGAAATAAGAAAATTTGAATTTGATTGCTGTATCACAATTGATGCGGATTTGCAGCAGGATGAAAATAAAATTGAAGAATTTATTGCAAGATTTAATGAGGGTAATCAGCTCGTTTACGGTGTTAAAAACGACAGAAACGATGATTCCATAATTAAAAAATTGTGTGCAATTTCGTTTTATAAATTAATGAATATTCTTGGTGCAAAAACTTATCCCAATCATTCCGAATACAGACTTGTCGGAAGAGCTTTGACCGATGTTTTGAGTGAATACAAAGAATCAAATATATTTTTAAGAGCCATATTTCAGGAAATGGGCAACAAACCTGCCTTGGTGTACTATGACGTTAAAAAACGTGCCGCAGGTGTTTCAAAATTTTCTCTGTTGGATTTGCTGTCGCTTGCAATTCAGGGCATAACTTCATTTAGTACCGTTCCGTTAAGGCTTGTTACTATTACGGGTTTTATAATGGCTTTTTCCGCTTTTATTGTCGGCTTGAGCGTAATTATTGAAAAAACTTTTTTCCCGTCGCATTTTCTTCCCGGTTGGGCAACGACTGTCAGTGTTATTTCTTTTGTAGGCGGAATGCAGATATTCTGCCTCGGTATCATTGGAGAATATATGGGACAGATTTATACAGAAGTCAAATCCCGTCCCAGATATATCACTGAAAAAGAACTTGTCTGATTTAATATAAAAAATTAAATTAATATTAAGTATTTATTTTCCGTTATTTTTAAAAATTGAATTGAAACAGGAATTTTTTTCAGTCCATACGTAAGTTTGGTTTACGATTTTACCGAAAGGATTTGTTGCAAACCTGTTAATTTTTGTCATTTTGTCTATTTGTTTAATACAGGTTGATACGTCTTTAATAAAATTGAACATAAATTTTACCCTTACACTCTCTTACGAAATTAATTATCCCTGTTTTTAAGATTATTAAAATAACCTTAGGGATAATTTATTTAAAAATGTATAATTCTTTTTGGTATAATTGACTGTATCATTAGAGATTTATTTAAAGGAATATTGAAATAATGAAAATTCTTATTGTTGATGACAGCAAAGGATGGAGAGATTTTCACAAAAGAGCCGTGTATCAATTGTTTGGAGAAGATATAGAAATTGTGACAGCGGAAAGCGGTTCTGACGGATATGACAAGTTATTGTTTCATGAAAAAAATCCGTTTGATTTAATTATTTCAGATTTGCAAATGGAAAGTGATTTTGCCCCTTTGTCTGCGGGTGAATGGTTTGTAAAGCAGGTGCAGAATTTTCCTGCCTATAAAAATTCAAAAATTATTATTATTTCTGCAATGTACAATATTGAAATGACGGCTGAACTCTTAGGAGTTGATTATATTTCAAAAAGAACGCTTATTTCTGGAATACTTCCTTTTAAATTAAAAATGGAGGAAATGGGATTTTTGCCCGAATTATCCGAATAAACAGTTTTTTTGTAATATAATTTAATTGATATGAAAATGAATATAATACATTTTGATAAATTAAATTCTACAAATGCCTACGGATTAGAGCATTTTGAAGAGTTATCGCACGGAGATGTAATAACCACAGATATTCAGCTAAAGGGAAGAGGGCGTTTTGACAGGGTCTGGAGCGGAGATTTTTCAGACGATATTTATATGTCGATAATTATAAAACCCGATAATTCTGATTTTCCGTTTCCTAACTTAACCCAGTATTTGTCGGTTGTGACAAATCGGGTTCTTAACCGTGACTATGTAATAAAATCAAATATAAAATGGCCGAATGATATCCTTTTTGAGGGCAAAAAACTTGCAGGTATATTATCTGAGGGAAAAATTATTAACGGCAGACTTGCAGGAGTTGTTCTCGGAATAGGAATAAATGTTAACAGAGAGGTTTTTGATGATTTGCCGAATGCAATTTCTCTTAAAAACATTACTGGTAAAGAAAATGATAAAAATATTCTGATTGAAACGATACTTAAAGAATTTGAGTCGGGATATGCGGAATTTGCAACTGACGGTTTTTTAAGTATCATGGAAGAGTACAGAATGATGTGCAGATTTAACGGCGGTAAGTTGAAGTTAACAGCATCATTTAATGACGGGGACTATGTATTTGAAAGAATAAATTCTGACGGAACAATCTCGGTTCGTGATGAAAGAAACGATATTCATAAAATAATAAGCGGAGATATACAATGTTAAATGACGGATTAATTATAAGCTTTATGGGGATGGGAACAGTTTTCACTTTCTTATGTGTAATGATTTTTGTCATGACGATAATGTCAAAAGTCATTATAAAATTAAATGAAATTTTCCCTGAACCTGTAAAAACAGTACCGCAGCCTGTTAAAGCGGTATCAGACGATGATGCAATTGCTCTTGCGATAGCAATTGCCAAAAACAATATCAGATAGGGGTAAGTAATATGAAAAAAGAAATAAAAGTAATGGATACGTCTTTCAGGGACGGTTTTCAGTCAATATTCGGCGCAAAGGTGCTTGTAGAAGATTTTCTTCCTGCACTTAAAGCAGCTGTTGAAGCAGGAATAAAACATTTTGAAACAGCAGGCGGTGCAAGATTTCAGGCTCCGATATTCTTCTGCAACGAAAATGCTTTTGAAACAATGGACAAAATCAGAGAAACGGTTGGTCCTGATGTTACTCTGCAGTCACTCGCAAGAGGGGTAAATGTAGTAGGCTTAAATTCTCAGCCGAGAGATGTCATTGATTTGCACGCAAAAATGTTTGCAAAGCATGGCGTTAATGTAATCAGAAATTTTGATGCCCTGAATGATGTAAATAACCTTATAGACTCAGCAAACAGCATTAAAAAATACGGGTTAAAACATGAAGTTACAATAACAATGATGGAACTTCCGTACGGCTGCGAAGGAGCTCATGATGTTGCTTTTTACGAAAGAGTTTTAAGAAATATTCTGGATTCCGGACTTCCTTTTGACTCGCTTGCATTTAAAGACGCTTCCGGAACTTCAAATCCGAGAAAAGTTTATGCAACCGTTAAAATGGCAAGAGAAATTTTAGGTTCTGATGCACACATAAGATTTCACTCCCATGAAACTGCAGGAACAGGACTTGCTGCTTATCTTGCGGCTCTTGACGGCGGTGCTGACGGTATAGACCTTGCAATGAAGCCTGTTTCAGGAGGAACAGGACAGCCTGATATTATTTCTATGTGGCATGCTTTAAAAGGTACAGATTATGATTTGGGACTTGATATTAAAAAGGTTATGGAAACCGAAGAAATTTTCAAAGAATGTATGAAAGATTACACAATGTCCCCGATTTCTCTGGCGGTTAACCCTATTCTTATTCAGGCTCCGCTCCCTGGCGGTGCTACGGCTACAACCGTAAACCAGTTAAAAGATATGGGCATGCTTGATAAGTTCCCGAAACTTATTGAAAATATGAAAGAAGTTGTTGCAAGAGGAGGTTTTGCAACTTCAGTTACTCCTGTTTCCCAGTTCTATGCACAACAATCTTTCTTAAATGCTATTTCTGAGAATCCTTGGGAACAGGTGAACCCAGGTTATGCAAAAATGCTTCTCGGATATTTTGGTAAAACTCCCTGTGAACCCGACCCCGAACTTGTTAAATGGGCGGAAGAAAAACTCGGTATGCAGCCGACAACAGAAAAAGTCGTTGATATAAATGACAGAGATGAGGAAAAAGGTGTTGCTGCTGCCGAAAAAAGACTTATTGCGGCAGGACTTCCAGTAACGGATGAAAACTTATTTATCGCTGCTGCATGCAAAGACGGAAATGTAGATAAGGGTATCGATTTCTTGCTCGGAAAAGGTGTCATTTCGGTTGATAAATCAGCAAATAAACAAAAAACGGCACCTGTACAAACAAATTCTAATGGTTGTACGGTAACAATTAATAATAAAAAATACTCCGTTAAAATCAATGGTGATAAAGCAACCGTCAATGGTAAAGAATATTCATTCTCTGTTAAAGATGGTGTCGAAGAAGATGCATCAGCATCATCTTCTTCTGGAGAAGGTGTTGAAATAAAAGCACCGATGCCCGCAACGGTTTTAAGAATAGTTAAAAATGTCGGGGATTCAGTTGAAGAGAATGAAGAAATTCTTGTGATTGAAGCAATGAAAATGGAAACTCCGATAAAATCTCCCAAAGCTGGAACAATAAATTCAATAACCGTTTCTCAGGGTGATAAAGTTCAGTCGGGTCAAATTATGGTAACAATAGGTTAGGGGGAAAGTTATGCAATTAATGGAAGGCTTACAAAACCTTTGGTTATCGACGGGTATTATGAATTTTGTAAAACCCGCAGACCCTGCTCTGAGCGGACTTGAACAAATAATGCACCAATTCGGTTCACCGATTATGATTTTGGTTTGTTTGTTCTTACTTTGGCTCGGTATTAAAAAACAATTTGAACCTTTGCTTCTCGTTCCGATTGCTTTTGGCGGAATATTATCAAACATTCCCGTTTGTGATATTGCAGGTCCTAACGGTTTTCTCGGAATTATTTACGAAGCTGGTATTCACAGAGGACTTTTCCCTCTGATTATATTTATGGGTGTCGGTGCAATGACGGATTTCGGACCGTTAATTGCAAATCCCAAAACACTTCTTTTGGGTGCAGCGGCACAATTCGGTATATTCGGTGCTTTACTTTTGGCATTTGTATGTTTCGGATTTACTCTTCCTCAGGCTGGTGCAATCGGTATTATCGGCGGTGCTGACGGTCCTACCTCTATATTTGTTACATCAAAACTTGCTCCTGATTTATTAGGTGCAATTGCTGTTGCAGCATATTCTTATATGGCGCTCGTTCCCGTTATTCAGCCGCCTATTATGAAGGCTTTGACAACAGAACAGGAACGAAAAATTGAAATGAAACAGTTAAGAGAAGTATCAAAAAGAGAAAAGATAGTTTTCCCGATAGTTGTTCTTATTATGTGTGCAATTTTACTTCCCGATGCCTGCCCGCTAGTTGGTGCTTTAACTTTCGGTAACTTATGTAAAGAATGCGGCGTAGTTGACAGATTATCAGACACTATGCAAAATGCTTTAATCAATATTGTTACAATATTCTTAGGTTTGTCTGTAGGTTCAAAATTGTCAGCAGACCAATTCCTTACAATACAAACATTATTTATATTATTCCTCGGTGTTGTTGCTTTCTCACTTGCAACTGCAGCTGGCGTAATAATGGCAAAAATAATGAACTTGTTCTTAAAAGAAAAAATCAATCCGCTTATCGGTTCGGCAGGTGTTTCTGCTGTTCCTATGGCTGCACGGGTTTCAAACAAAGTGGGATTGGAATATAATCCGCAGAATTATCTGCTTATGCACGCAATGGGACCGAATGTTGCAGGTGTTATCGGTTCTGCGGTCGCCGCAGGTGTACTGCTTGCATTACTTATGTAGGTGGTATAATTTTTGTATAATTATGTTAAATCAAATTAAAAGGAAATTATTATGGCTACAATTGAAAATTTTACAACAAATGAAGAATTTAAATCAATTAATTCTGCCGCAAGAGCAACTATACAGGCTGCTTTTTTCGGTAACAACGTGGAAGAAGTTAAATCTGTTTCCGAAGCATATAAACTTGCTTTATATAGTCCGGGAACAATAGAACTTACGGGAATGCCGATATATGAACCCGAAAAAGTAGGTCTTCCTAAAGGTGCAAACCAATTATTATTTAATGACGGTGCGGTTACGGGACGATGTGCTGCAGCAAGAAGAATAGTCGGCACTCCTGATTGTGATTTGAAGGTTTTATTGCCTATTATCAGAGATGCAATTTTTGATACAAGAAACAAAACTATGTATAAGGCTGAAGCGGTCGTGGGACTTGAAGAGGACTACATGATTAAGGCTCACCTTACAATTCCTGAGGGATATGAAAATAACCTTTTGAGCTGGATGTTGAATTTTCAGTACATAAACGAAAAATATGCAACTATGTATTCAAATTCAAGAAAACTTGTTGAGGGTGATATTTATGTATTCTCCGACCCCGACTGGTCACACCCTGATTTCCCGTACGGATTAACATTCTTTGACCCCGAACATAACTGTGCCGCTATCCTCGGTATGAGATACTTTGGTGAATTTAAAAAAGGTACATTGACTCTTGCATGGGGTTCCGCTGCAAGAAACGGATATGCTTCATGCCACGGTGGCTGCAAATGTTACAATTTGTCAGATGATAAAAAATATACTGTTGCTGTATTTGGACTTTCGGGTTCTGGCAAGTCAACAATTACACATGCAAAGCATGGCGGAAAATTTGATGTTACCGTTTTGCACGATGATGCGTTTATCATTAACGTAAAAGATAAGTATTCAATCGCTCTTGAGCCTGCATATTTTGATAAAACTCAGGATTATCCGATTGGCTGCGAAGATAACAAATATATTCTTACACAACAAAATAACGGCGCAGTTTTAGGTGCAGACGGAAAAGTTTATTCTGTAACCGAAGATGTAAGAAACGGAAACGGTCGTGCAGTAAAATCAAAATTATGGTCACCAAACCGTGTTGACAGAATTGATTACCCGATTAATGCAATTTTCTGGTTGATGAAAGACCCGACAATTCCTCCTGTTTTGAAATTAAAAGGTGCATCTCTCGGAAGTACAATGGGTGCAACTCTTGCAACAAAGAGAACTACCGCAGAAAGATTAGCGGCCGGTGTTGACCCGAATGCTCTTGTTGTTGAGCCTTATGCAAATCCTTTCAGAACTTATCCCCTTGCAATGGACTACGAAAGATTTAAACAATTGATTGCTGACGGTGTTGATTGCTATATCCTTAACACAGGCGAATTTATGGGGCAAAAGGTTAAACCCGCACACACTCTCGGTGTTATTGAAGCAATCATTGAGGGTAAAGCAAACTTCCATAAATGGGAAAACTTTGATGATATTGAAATAATGGACGTTGACGGTTTTGTTCCCGATTTTAAAGATGAAAATTATAAATCTCAATTTAAAGCGCGCATTCAGGACAGAATCAATTTCGTTAAATCAAGAGAAACGGAAAAAGGTGGAATTGATAAATTGCCCCAGGATGCTGTTGAAGCTCTCGAAAGAGTCCAGAAGAGCATATAATTTCAAACTTATCTAAAACAGAGCATCAATGACGATGCTCTGTTTTTTGTTACAAATTTGTAATATTTAATATTTAAAACTTAAAGTTTTCATTAAAAACTGTCGATATACATAACACGTGGTAGTAAATGAGGTTTAAAAATATGATGATGGAAGATTTGTGCTTAGGTTTGTCAGAGTTGTTCGGTGAGTTGGAAACGGCAGTAGTTGATAACTTGATGTCGTTGTAATAATAAAGAGTTTGTTTGTGTTATTTAATTTAAAAAAACTGCTTTGAGGAAGCAGTTTTTTTTATATCTTATTAAACAAATCTATTTAAAGTATATGTTATACTTTTTTTCTTCTCCGATTGTGGTTGTTGCGTCATGCCCGGGGTACACAATTATATCATCCGGCAGAAGTGCAAGTTTTGTTTTTAATGAATTGATTATTTCGTTGTAGTCGCCGCCTATAAGGTCGCATCTTCCGATTTCTCTTCTGAAAAGGGTATCTCCAGTGAACAGGATGTTATCAACCTTTATACAAACGCCGCCTTTTGTGTGTCCCGGTGTTTCAATTATTTCTATGGGCGTTTCCCCGATATTAAGTTCGGTTTTTTCTGATAAATAACCGCTTATCTTTATTTTTCCGTAATTTCCGTCTAATCCGAACATTTCAAGCATGGGATTCAGATATTTTGTTGCGAGTTCCTCGTCGTTTTTATTGATGTAAACCGGAATATCAATGCCGTCTTTTTGCAGGTCTGAAAGCCCCATTACGTGGTCACAGTGTCCGTGTGTACATAATATATATTTTAAATTTCCACCAATTTCTTTTATATATTCAAAAACTTTTTTATAATCTCCGCCAAGGTCAATAATTATTGTTTCTTTGCTCTTCTCGTCCGTCACAACCCATGTGTTGGTCTGCAGCGGGTTTAATACAAATAATTTTATTATCATTTGTTTTTCCTCTTTTGTGTTATCATTGTTAAATGAATATTTACACAAATAAATTTTCTCAACAACAGGAAAAAAAAATTAAAGAATTTTTTATTCAAAAACAAGCTGATTTTTCCGACATGCGGTATGCTTTCTGGAAAGCTGCAGCAGACGGCTATTCTGCTGTTTTTTACAACAGCGGTAAATTTGTTATTCAGGGTAAAGAAGTTTCTTCTTTAGTTTCTGATTTTGAAAAATTCATGAATATAAGTTCAAAAATTAATGATGAACAAAACAAATCAGACGAAGAGATTGTAATTCCCGCAGATGAATATATAGGCACGGATGAATCAGGCAAAGGGGATTTCTTTGGTCCGCTTGTTACAGCAGGTGTTTTAATTAATCCCGAACTGAAAGACAAATTTATAAATTTAGGTATAAAAGACAGTAAAAAGCTCGATGACAAAACTATTACACGATTGTCTGCCCATATAAGAAATTCCGCAGTACATTCAGTTGTTGTTATTATGCCGGAAAAATACAATCAGCTTTATGCTTCTTTTAAAAATTTAAATAAACTTTTGGCATGGGGACATGCAAGGGTAATTGAAAATATCCTTGAAAAAAAAATATGCACGTATGCTCTTTCTGATAAATTCGGCGATGAGTCTTTAATACAGAATTCTCTTATGAAGCTCGGTCAAAATATTAACCTTGTTCAAAAGGTAAGAGGTGAAAGTGATATTGCCGTTGCTGCAGCTTCTGTTATTGCAAGGGCAGAGTTCGTAAAAAGAATGGATGAAATGAGTCGCAAATATGGTATTGATTTCCCGAAAGGTGCATCAGACAAAGTTATTCATACTGCTAAATTTTTTTGTGATAAGTTTGGAAAGGTTAACATACATGAAGTTTCAAAAACTCATTTTAAAACTGCAAAATTATTGTAAGATTATTAAATTTTGGTATAAAATGATAAAAAACAGAGGATTTAATATGGAAATGCCCCAAAATACGTTTTTTTACAAATCAGGCGAATATATATCGAAAGAATCCGAATATATATATATTGTAGGTGCTTCCGAAGAGTTAGTAAATAAAATAGGTTTAATCAGGCATATTGAATTCTATGACACAGATTCTTATTATTTTAAAAACGAAGTATTTGCCACGATTGAATCCGATAATGCTGCCATAGAAATTCATTTGCCAACATACGGGATTGTTATTGAATATAATTCAGCTCTCTGTGATAATCCGTCTTTAATTAATAGTGACCCGTATGGTCAGGGCTGGCTTATAAAAGTAAAAGTTTTTGAAACGAAAATTGATCTTACTGATTTAAAAACAGTCAATGATTTTTTTGATGATAATAAATAATTATTTGGTATAATTGTCTTGTGTTGAAGAATATAAAATTATCATATATATCCATAGGACTTGCCTGTCTTTTTCTTATTGTTTCTTTAATTCAAATTAAAGGATACTTTCTTACGTCTTATGAAAGCAAATATGTTACCTCTGCTCTTTTCGCAAATTCTTTCCTTGATATTTTGAAAGCTAATATCCACGGAATAAACGTGTTTGAGGGTGGTCCTCTTTATTTTTTAACAGTAAAGCTTTTTATTAAAATTTTTGGTAATGCTTCTGAATTTGTTGTCAGAATGCCTTCGGTTTTAATTTCTTTCTTTACTATCCTTATTTTTTATTTCTTCACTAAAAATTGTGTAAATAATAAATATTTCTCTATAATATCTCTTTTGGTTTTTTGTTTGAATATTTCATTCTTAACATTTTCTTCTGTTTCAATCCCTCAAATTATGGCTTCTGATTTTGCACTGATTTCGATTTTGTTTGGATGTTATCCTCTTTTCTCTCCGGATAATCCGAAAAAGCACTGGTTCTTTATAGGTTTTTGGTTCTTTACATTTTTGGTTGTTTTCACAGATTTGTTTACCGCAATTGTACCGGTTTCAGTTGTTTTGATTTCATATCTATTGCTTAAAAAATTCTTTGATTTGATAAAACCGATTAATTTTATTCTTGGTTTATTTTCTGTATTTTTGATTGTATATAATTTTCAAATGATTTCATACAAAGTTTCAGAAAACATTCCGCTTTTTGATTATTTGTTAAATCCATCAAATACTCAAATTCCCTTTTATATCTATTTTAAATATTTTATAGGGCTGTTTGCAGGATTAATGCCGTGGACAATTCTCTTTATCTCTGTTTTTGTATTGTTTTTTGCACTCCTTTTTAAATTGATAAAAAATCTTATTTTTGATGAAATTTCTGATGAAAATAAAATTCTTCTGGTTTCAGTTAACGGTTTTTTGATTTCTTCTTTGGTTTTCTTATTAAATCATTCTTTTTCAAATGTTATCCTTGCAACTTCATTTGCTTCTGTTTCCATTGGCTGTATATGGTTTAAGTTTATAGTTCAGGATAAATATAAAGCAGTTATAAATTTTTCTTCAGCTTTCTTATTTGGCATTACTCTTTTATTAGCAGTAAGTACAATAGTTATTTATTTCTTTATTGATACATCTTTAAAACCCTATTTTGAACCTCTTTTAGTTCCATTAATTATAATAACACTATTAGTGTCTGTGCCCGGTTTTATTGTTGTAGTTCTTGATAAAAAAATATTGAATTTTTTTGTTCATATTTTGTTTTCACTAATATTTTATTTTATTTTAACTAATGTGCTTTTTGATTATTTAAATTCGTTTGGCGAGAATGAATTAATTACTTATGCTTATCGTGCAAGGGACAATGTCACCAAACTTGCTACTTATGATTTAAAAAATAAGTATGTAATTCCATACTATTTCGGGGATATTGTTGAATTTAACGACAAATTGTCTAATGTTGAAATTTTCCAGAAATATGGCGAAACATACGACATTAGAATTATTATGAGAATAAAAAGTCTTGAAGAATTTGACAAAAATTTTGTATATGAGCTTTTGGAAAGCGGTAAGGATTATTGCGTAGTAACTAATATTAAGTTGCTTCCGCCCGATTTCAAGAAAGAAATCAACACAAATTCTTAAGATATTTTGCAGTATAAGAATTTTCAGAAAGTGCAACTTCTTCGGGTGTTCCCTGAGCTATTATTTGTCCTCCGTTTTCTCCGCCCTCAGGACCCAAATCAATAATATTATCTGCAATTTTGATAATATCAAGGTTATGTTCGATTATAAGTATGGTATTTCCGTTGTCGGCAAGTCTTTGTATAATATTAATAAGTTTGTCGAGGTCGTACCAGTGAAGTCCGACAGACGGTTCATCAAGCAGATACAAAGTTTTTCCCGTTGCTTTTTTATTCAGTTCTGAGGCAAGTTTAATTCTCTGAGCCTCTCCTCCCGAAAGAGTGTCTGATGACTGTCCAAGCTTAATATAACCAAGACCGACATCTTGCAATGTTTTTAACCTGTTGTTTATTTTTGGAATATTTTCAAAAAATTCGCAGGCTTCATCAACGCTCATATTTAAAACATCAGAAATATCTTTTCCCTTGTATTTAACTTCAAGAGTTTCCCTGTTGTACCTCTTACCGTTGCATACATCGCATTTGACATAGACATCGGATAAAAAACTCATTTCAATTTTCTTAACGCCGTCACCCTGACATGCTTCACATCTTCCGCCTTTTACGTTAAAACTAAATCTGCCTGCTTTGTAGCCTCTTAATCTTGCTTCACCTGTTTTTGTGAAAAGTTCCCTTATATGTGTAAAAACATCAGTATAAGTTGCGGGATTTGAACGAGGAGTTCTTCCTATCGGTGATTGGTCAATGTTTATTACTTTATCAATATTATCAAAACCTGATATTTCATCAATACCTTTTGGCTTCGGACGATTGTTTCTTAAAACATGCATTGAATATTCATAAATCAGGTCATTCATTAAGGTTGATTTTCCTGAACCGGAAAGTCCTGTAATGACATTTATTTTCCCTAAAGGTATATCAAGATTTATATTTTTTAAGTTATTTTTATGGGCGTTTTTGATTTGAAGAAAGTTACCGTTTCCCTCTCTTCTTGTTTTTGGTATGAGTATTTTTTTCTTTCCTGATAAATACTGGCCTGTAAGAGATATTTCACAATTTTTTATATCGTCTAAAGTTCCTTTGGCAATAATATTTCCGCCCTGTTCTCCGGCATATAAACCGATATCAACAATATAATCGGCATTTCTGATTGTATCTTCATCATGTTCTACAACTATTAGTGTGTTTCCTAAGTTTCTGAGCTTTTTGAGGGTTGAAATTAACATGTCATTGTTGTATTGATGTAAGCCAATTGACGGTTCATCCAAAACGTATAAAACACCTGACAAACCGCTTCCGATTTGTGTTGCAAGTCTTATTCTCTGCGCTTCTCCGCCTGACAGCGTACCTGCTTTTCTTGTGCAATCAAGATAATCTAAGCCTACATCAATCAAAAACTTCAATCGTGATGTTATCTCTTCAAGAAGTTGTTTAGAAATTTTTAATTGGTAGTCATTTAATTCTAATGGCAATGTTGAGAAAAATGCAAAAGCATCTTTAATTTGCATTTTACAAACTTCATGTATATTTTTACCGCTGATTGTTATTGCGAGAGGAAACGGTTTCAGCCTTGCACCGTTACAGGATTTGCAGGGTGTTTCCGACATATAACGTCTTATTTCGTCACGCTGTTCTTCGGAATTTGTTTGTTCATATTTTTTTGTATAGTACGGAATAACTCCCACAAAGGGTATTTTCCTTTTTTTTATACCGTTTCCGAGAAAATCGGAGTATTCCATCGGAATTCTTGTATTTCCGTTTCCGTAAAGAATTATGTTTTTATGTTCCTCGGGTAAATCTTTAAACGGTAAATCCAAATCTATTTGATAATATTTCGCTACTGATGAAATAAGCTCTTTATAATAGCTTGTTACGCTTTTTGCCCAGGGATATATTGCCCCCTGATTAAGTGATTTGGTATCGTCGGGAACTATTAAATCCGGATTAATAACATAATGTGCGCCTAATCCGGAGCATTCGGGACAGGCTCCGTAGGGAGCATTAAAGCTGAAAATTCTCGGAGTTATTTCATCATAGCTTATGTTACATTCCGGACATGAGGCATTTTCGCTGAAAATTAAAGGCTCTTTTTCACCGTAATCGACATAAATTATTCCTTCACCTTTTTTTAAACCCAACTGTATGCTGTCTGCAAGTCTTGAATTTATCCCGTCTTTTATAATTAATCTGTCTATAACAATTTCTATATTATGTTTTGAAGTTTTATCTATTTTGTACTCATCTTCGTCAAGATTAATTATTTCGCCGTCGAGTTTTATTCTTGAGTATCCCTCTGCTCTGATTGATTTTATGAGTGAAGCAAATTCACCTTTTTTATCACGGACTGCGGGTGCTAAAATCTGAATTTTTGTTTTTTCGGGTAAATTCATTATTTTATCGGTGATTTCGTCTACTGATTGGGGAACAAGTTCCCTTCCGCATTTTGGGCAATGAGGTATTCCTATTGTTGCGAATAATAATCTTAAAAAGTCATAAATTTCCGTTACAGTTCCGACTGTTGAACGGGGGTTGTTATGTGTTGATTTCTGGTCTATTGCAACTGCAGGTGACAATCCGTCAATACTTTCAACATCGGGCTTGTCAAGTTGTCCCAGAAATTGTCGTGCGTAAGTCGAAAGACTCTCAATATATCTTCTCTGCCCCTCGGCAAATATCGTATCAAAAGCCAACGAACTCTTGCCGGAACCGCTTACTCCCGTAAAAACAATAAGCTCATTCTTTGGAAGTTCAATACTTACATTTTTTAGATTATGCTGATTTGCGCCTTTTATTACTATTTTGCCGTTCATATATTATTTCTTGATTTGTTTTATTTTTTTTCTTTGCTTTTTCTTTGAATACCGTTGGGGACAAGTTTATATCCTCCGCCGTATACTGTTTCAATATACTGTTTGTCACCGGAAATTTTATCAAGTTTTGTTCTTATATGTCTTATGTGAACACGAATCGTTTCAACATCATCATCAGGATTGTATCCCCAAATTTCTTTAAGAATTTTTGCACCCGAAACTATATTGTCATAATTCTGCATTAACAGATTAACGATATCAAACTCTATAGGTGTTACTTTAACCATATTATCCTTTATTTTTACGCAGTAAGTTTCGGGTAAAAGAGTTATATCACCCTGCTGTAATATTTCCCTTGTTGCAGCAGATTTCGGAATTTTATCAGTCCTTTTCAGAAGCGCTCTGACTCTTACTTTCAATTCTTCTATTTCAAACGGTTTTACCAGATAATCGTCAACTCCGATATCAAAACCTTTAACTTTATTATCAAGCATGCCCAATGCCGTAAGCATAATTATAGGGGTTTCTTTTATTTCGTCATTTTCTCTGATTCTTTTTGCAACCGTGTATCCGTCAACATCAGGCATCATTACATCTAAAATTATTAAATCAGGATTTTCCTGTTTTGCCTTTGCAAAACCCGATATTCCGTCATTTGCGCAGATAACTTTGTACCCCGCAAGTTCCAGATTAATCTGAACAAGCTGATTAATTGATTCATCATCATCTATTACTAAAATTTTATTCATTATTCTTTTCTTTCAATTTAAATTTTTTGTTTGTAATCCTTATAATATCTTTTACCCTGTCATATACCGAATGATTATTAATTGCCGCCCGCCGTGCATTTAACCCGACAGAACGTCCTATTTCGGGATACGTCATGTAAAATTCGGCTTTTTGTATCAGAGTTTCAAAATTGTCAAAACTTTCTGCTTCGCAACCGATATCAAAGAGTCTTTTAATTTCTTCTCCCTGTTCGCAGAATATAATTCCGCAAGAGGCAGCTGCCTCAAGTATTGAAAAATTTACACCGTTTTTCATTTTGTCATTTAGTATTATATTTATAAAACTTTCTGAAAATACCTTGGAACGTTCTTTTTCGTTTGACAGAGAACCTTTATATGATTTTCTGAAAGAACTTTTCGTTTCTTCATCAAATTTTAAAAAATAATCGCTTTCAATACTTTTCATGTATTCTGTTTCGTCACAATAAAATACTGTTTTATCAAAAAATTTATTTAAAAATTCAAACAATTCCAAAGCTTTTTTGCATTCAAAATTTGCTGATATGTTTACGGTATTTGTATAACCTTTAAAGTCGGGTTTATACTTTTTTGCATTTATCCCTAAAGGAAGATAAACCATTTCATCTGATAATTTTAAATTTTCTTTATCAGCCGTTAGAATTAATTTTCTTAATTTTTTATCCGTTATTTTTTTAATGAATAATTCTTTTCCTTTTTCGGCTTTTTCTGTTAAGTAAAATATAAAAATACAATTTTTATTATTTTTGTATATTTTATTTATAAGTTCCTCGTTTTTATCGCTAAAGTCAAAAAACATCAGATAATCAGGAATAAAATTTATAACTTTATCATCCTCTAATTCGGATATAATTGATTGCGCTGCAAATAAACCAATGCGGTTGAACGCATCTGTATAGCCTTTACCGCATAATAAAAGGGGAATATTATCGGGTAATATTAAATAAATTTTTTTCATAAAAACCTCAAAAAACCGCTTTATTCTTCAATAAAGCGGTTTTTATGTTTTCGGAAATTGCTATTCTGCAGCCGCTTCGTTATTTTCAGCAGCTGCTTTTTCTGCTGCTTCTTTTTCGGCAGCAGCTTTTGCCATTGCTTTCTTTGATAATTTTTCTTTTGTTGAAGGTTTGTAATTCAGTGTGCCTTCTTCAGTTGCATTATTTATAAGGTATTTAACTGTTTCTGTAGGTTGTGCGCCTTTTGAAATCCAGTTGAGTGCAGAAGCTTTATCCAGTTTCATTTCTTTGCTTTTAGGATTGTAGAAGCCTAATTCCTGAATCGGAGCTCCGTCACGTTTTGTTGTTGCATTAATTACAATAATTCTGTAAATCGGGTTCTTTTTATAGCCCATTCTTTTTAATTTAATCTTAACCATACGGTTATTTCTCCTTGTTTTTGTTACGCTTTCTTCTTTCGGAATATACTTGACCTTATCCCGAAAGTCTTACTGAATCTTTGCCGCGTTCAGCCGTTAACCTGAGGATTGTATCGTCTGATAACAACATGAAACCATAATATAATTCTAAAATCAACTCTTAAATTTTAAAAATCCGTCAATTTTATGTAACTATTTCTTGTTTTTTTTATATTGTTTTAATTTTATGTTAAAATTGTTTCAAGAATGGTATCTTATGGAATTTGTAAAGTCAGAAAAGATAATATTCTTTATATCAGTGATAAAATAAAAAGTACGGTTTGTCCGGGGGTTTTTAATGAACAGGTTCTTTAAGATTATTGCGATAAAAATAAGAAAATTTGAAAAGCTGGTTAATGAATACAAAATCAAATCAGGCAGTTCAGGAAATATACCCTATCTTACTTATGTTAACTGGGGTATAAGTCTTTCTAATGTTGAAGATTTGGATGACGCAATTGATAAGCTTGAAACCTCTGTTATGATGCAGCCTAATTCTGTTTCGGCTCACTTACAGCTTGGACAAGTTTATATGAAAAAGGAACGGTATGAAGATGCAATTAATCAGTTTAAAAAATCCATAAGACTTGATAATAAAAGTGCATTAGCATATTCATTTCTGGCTGCCGCACTTGTTTTGACAGATGAATACAGGGATGCCGAAAAATATTATAAAAAGGCATCAAACATGAAATCAGCATGTGCGGATGTTCACAATAATTATGCAACTGCTTTGGCACGAAAAGGTAAAAAATACAAAGCTGTAGAAATTTATAAAGCTGCTTTAAAACTTGATGATATGAACTTCTTCGCATTACACTGCTCGGGCGTTCTTCTTTGCAACCTTGAAAAATATGATGAAGCAGAGATTAATCTTAAAAAAGCTTTGGATATAGAACCGGAAAATCCCGACACTTTGGCTTATATGGCTATCTGCCTTCAGAAATTGGGAAGAATTAACGAAGCTTATGACATAATTTCAAAATGTCTTTCAATAAGAAATAACTTCATGGATGCTCAAATTTGTAAAGGAATGTGTCTTGCTGAGCTTGGAAAAGAGGCTGAATGTATCGCATGTTTCAATGACGGATTTAATAAAGGTTTTATGAATGCGGTTTATTACACATATTGGGGAATTGCTCTTCAAAAATTTGCAAGATATCCGGAAGCTAAAGAAAAATTCCTGTCTGCATTTGAAAGGGATAGAGATAACACTCTGATGCTCTTCCATTTGGGACTTAATTACCTGAAAGAGGGTAATTCAACTCCTGCTCTTCAGATTTTTGAAAAACTCGTTGATATTGATTCAAAAAATGCTGCCGCATGGGAAAAAATAGGGGAAATTAAATTTGTCAAAGCAGAATATCTTGAGTGTATTGATGATTTTCAGTCCGCTATGAAAGCGTCAAGAAAGTATACCCATTTGTATTACAAAATTGCCAAAGCGTACTACAATCTCGACGATTTGAAAAACAGTGAAGCTTATTTCATAAAAGCTATGGATTATGATTCAGAAAATATATCTGCTTATGTTGACTATGCGGAGTTGGAAATGCAGCTCGGTAAAGACCAGGAAGCATTGAGGAAAATCCGTACGGCTTATAAGAAAAATCCGGATTCTTTTGATGTTATAAGTATGTATTCAAGAATACTTGTCAAAATGAATATGCTTCATGATGCTCTTGAAAAACTTGATAAACTTATTGAGTTGGATAAGGATTACTATGAGGCAGCTTACACTAAAGCGGAGGTGCTTAATTCTCTTAAAAAACCACAGGAAGCTATCGGATTGTTACAATCTTTACCGTCGGAAATTCAGGATTCAAAGGATTTCTTATACTTAAGTATGATTTCTTATAACAATCTTGCACAACTTACGCCTTCGCATTACAATATAAGTAAAGCAATAGATTTTTGTAATCGTTTAACCGACAAATACGGAAATGAAGAAAAAATCGAAGATTTGCGAAGCAAACTCAAACACATACTTGAAACAGTTGAAGGTAATTAAGTGGGTATAATTGTTCAAAAATTTGGCGGCACATCGGTTGCTGACCCTCAGAAAATTCACAATGTGGCAAGAGCCGCAATAAAAGAAAAAAATAACGGTAATCAGGTTGTTGTAGTTGTTTCCGCAATGGGACATACAACTGATTATCTGATTAGTCTTGCAAAAGAAGTAACGGATAAACCGTCTCCAAGAGAAATGGATATGCTTTTATCTACCGGTGAACAGGTTTCGATTGCACTTCTGTCTATGGCAATTCAGGCTGAGGGCTGTGATGCAGTTAGTATGAATGCCTCTCAGGTAGGTATAATCACGGAATCCATTCACGGAATGGCAAGAATTTTGGATGTTAAAACAGAAAAACTGACAGAACATTTAAATAAAGGAAAAATTGTCGTTGTGGCGGGATTTCAGGGTATTACTCCCGATTTTGAAATCACCACTCTCGGAAGAGGTGGAAGTGATACTTCTGCTGTCGCAATTGCAGCAGCTTTAAATGCCGACAGATGTGATATTTATACCGATGTCGACGGAGTTTATACAGCTGATCCGAGAATTGTTCCTAAAGTTGAGAAACTGGAACAAATTTCTTATGAAGAAATGTTAGAATTGGCACGTGTCGGGGCAAATGTTCTTCATCCCCGCTCTGTTGAAACTGCAAAACAATGTAATGTCCTTATGAGAGTCAGAAGCTCGTTTAATTTGGACGATTTAGGAACACTAATTTTAGGAGTTGACAATATGGAAATTTATAAACCGGTTGCCGGCACGGCTGCTGATTCTTCTCAGGTAAGAATTGTTCTTACTCACGTTTCGGATACTCCCGGATATGCAGCGAAATTATTCAGTGAACTTGCTGACAATAACATAAGTGTTGATATGATTATTCAATCTTATGCTCGTGATAACGGAACTAATGATATAGCTTTCACGGTTAATGTTGATGACAGAAGCAAAGCTCTTAAAGTTTGTGAAAAAATCCGTGAAGAATTAAGCACCGGAGAAATTTTTGTAGATGATGATATCTCAAAAGTTTCAATTGTAGGTGCGGGCATGGTTGACAGACCGGGTATTGCGGCTTCAATGTTCAGAGCATTGGCAGATGTCGGTATTAACATCAAAATGATTTCAACCAGTGAAATCAAAATCAGCTGTCTTGTTGAAAAAGGAACAGAAAAGCTTGCAATCAAAACTCTTTGTAAAGAATTTAATTTAGATTCCGAAGCTGCGGCTGTGGTTAACGGTGATTTACCACCGGAATCTTTTAAATAGGTAATTTTTTAATGCAATATTCCTGCAAAGAATTAAATAACCAAATTACATTTTACCCCGATGCAATAGATTCTTGTTGCTCGGGGTTTCTCTCGCCCAGATTTTATACAATTAACGATAACAATATTAATTATGACAGTTTAGTATATACAAAAAATAAATTTGCAGAAGATTTTAAACACGGAAACATTTTGCAGTCTTGTAAAAATTGTCCTCATTTGCAGAAATATGATGAGAATTTGCAATTTAATAAATTTACAAAAATATTGGTTAATCATTTTACCTGTTGTAATTGTGCATGTGTATATTGTGTCCGTGATTCTTATTTAACAAAAGAACAAAAACAGTCAAAACAGAAATACGAATTACTGCCAATTATCAAAGAAATGTACAAAAGGAAACTTATTTCCGAAGAAAAAATAGATGTTGAATTTCAGGGCGGTGATATCGGTTGCTTAAGTGAATTTAGTGATTTGATAACCCTGTTTCTGGAAAAAAGTAACGTATTTTTTCGTATAAGTACAAATAACATAGTTTATCATCCAATAATAAAAAAGTTGTTAGACGAAAACAGAGTTGAATTGTCGGTTGCAATTGATTGCGGTACCCGCAGCACATATAAAAAAATTAAAGGTGTTGATAAATTTGATTTGGTTGTGAAAAATTTGGAAAGATATATTCAGAATTCAGAAAATGTATATAACTTAATTGCAAAATATATTATTGTAAATAAATACAACGATAACAAAAAAGAAATCTTATCTTTTATAAATCTGATAGAAAAGCTAAAAATCAACTCAATTGTTATTAGTTTTGATTACAAAGATATAATGTCACTGAAGCCAAGTGATAAAAAGCATTTTGTACTTCCAAAACATTATTATGACTTGGTAAATTTTTTCACTGATGAAACAAAGAAAAGACATATACAATTATGTATGGACGGATATTCCAAATCAATATATGACAAAGGTTTTTTTGAAAAGAAATAGTTATGGCTCAATATTCCTGT
>Ga0265299_10001118_pt1 | contig 32112 bp, 27 predicted proteins | sample AusTroGonzalo_MG_4_FD_193485 | JGI IMG/M metagenome (GOLD analysis project Ga0265299, IMG submission 193485) | Bovine rumen microbial communities from tropical cattle in Woodstock, Queensland, Australia - Gonzalo_02 | ecosystem: Host-associated > Mammals > Digestive system > Stomach > Rumen ... | reverse complement strand
CGAACGATGAATTTGGCAACCCCTGTTCGTCGTAGCCCATACGGAACTGTATCGACTTGACCGTGCGCATAAAAGCCTCTACTATTTTGCTTCCTTTCGACATCAGCGACTTGCAAACCACATTACCGAAAGTCCACACAAAATCGTTCAAGTCAAGTGTTGAATAAATGTCTACATAAAAGGTGTAAAACTTCTTTGCGATTTCCTTGTTTGCAAAAAGATGCTCTACCAGACCCGACTTTCCCATACGACGACGCGATATAAGCAAAGTGTTAACCTTACCCTTTGCCGCAGACACTAAGCGCGCCGTTTCATCCTTCCTGTCGCAGAAATATTCTGGACCAGCATAGCCCGATACCAAAAACGGATTATCTATTTCCATACCTAAAATTTTTGCACAAAGATAATCATTCTTTTTTAATCATCGTATCACAATCATTCTTTTTTAATCATTTTATCACAATCATTGTTTTAGAATGATTGTTTTGCAATGATTGAAATTATCAATTATTCATTGTCAATTGTCCATTATCAATTATATTCTCTGCCACAATCTCTGCTATATCCTTCACCTGCAATGTCGTAGCGTGGTTAAACGCCTTCTTGCACATAGGACAAGCCGTCGCTATCAAATCGGGATTCTTGTACATAAGACTTTCGACCGCAGCATCGCGAACCTTGGTCTGCTGTTCCATTGTAAGCATAGTGCTTCCAAGATTGAAACCGCAACAGAGGCTCTTTTCCTTCTCGTCCTTCGCCTTCACCAGATTCGAAACCGACTTCAGAACCTCGCGCGGTTCATCGTAGATTCCGCATCCGCGACCAAGTTCACATGGATCGTGATACACAACCTTAAGGTCGTCCTTGCGCAACTTCAGTCGTCCCGACTTTATCAGCCCTGCAATGTATTCGGTGTGGTGCATAACCTTGATTGGCAGGTTGTATTCCTTGGTAAACGACTGGTAGCAAATCGGGCATGATGTTACTAGCAATTTTGCCTTCGACTTTATTATCATGCTCTGGTTCTTCAATCGCAAGTCCTTTGCCTGCTTCAAGAAACCCTGCTGCAACAGCGGACGGCCACAGCAGATGGTCCTGTTCTTGTCCATATACCAGTAGTTCTGGTCAACCGCCTCGAAAATCTTTATCATCGACTCGGTAATACCGGGTGTCAAGTGCGACATACATCCGCCAAAATACAACACACGACCTACCGAGTTGAATGCCTGAATATTATCAGCATAGCTATAGTTTCCCGACGCATCAAGAGCGCTTTCCTTTGTTCGCACCTGACGGCGGATTGTCATAAGGTCGAGCCCTACTGGACAATCGGACGAACAACGCTGACACATAAGGCATTGATTGGCAACTTCCTCAGTACCACGCTTGTAACGAACATCACGCAACAAATATACCGACTGAACGCCTTGAACACCAAGCTGCTTATCCATCGGGCAGTTGTCGATGCAGATACCGCAACGCGAACAAGCACTGAGTTCGTACTTTGTGAAACCTGTCGGTTCATCGCCCTCAGTAACACCCATCCTGCGGAAGAAAATAAGAAATACTTCCGTGAAAATGTGCATATAACGCGAGAATGGCATCGAAACGAAGAACACAGCCAGACAGATGGAATACATTGTCCAGAGAGCCATTTCGACATATTCATGATAAATAGGTGCAAACAGATTGCCTAAAGCCTGCGTCATAAATCCACCGTTGCCGTAATATGCAGCCGTATAACTTTCAGCCAGCAGTCGCAATGGGAAAATGAACCATAGCGAGAACTTTGCAAAGCGGTCGAACAGAACGTGCTTTGTTACTCTGCGCATACCAACAATCTTGGAGTAAACCATCTTGATTACAGCAAGCATAACGCCAGACAGCACAATGAGAAGCAAAGCGTCCATAATGTTTGCAAAAACAATGCTTGTCGTTGTCGGATGTTCGTGGACAAAGAACCTGTAGAATATTGCCACCCAGAACGGCTTTGAACCATTAATGCAAACCTCTGCCTCGATTGCACCCACCACAATGAGCAAAAACCATCCGAAAGCAATACTGCTGTGCATATAGCCCAAGACAAGATTGCGTCTGAAAACCTTGCGATGGAACAGACATTCCAAAATCGCCTCCCATATTGCAGGAAGGAATTTCAACGAAAGGATGTTTTTCTTTACCTTTGAACGCTGTACCCTGTCGAAACTCATGTACCACCTTATGTACTTGAAAACACATATTCCAAGCAGAACAAAGGTGCCGAGAACGAACGGAAGTACAAACGGACTGAAATAATTCATCATCATTTATTCTTTTTCGTTAATATTCTCCGCATGTTTACAATCGAATTCCTAAGATTGACCTCACGCGGACATACCAATGTGCACTTTCCGCAAAGCATACATTTTTCTAGTTCTTTTGCAAGTCCTTCGTACTGACCCTGCATAAGCTTAGTCTTTATCTTGCGGATGTTAAAGTCGGAAAACTGCTGGGCAGAACAAGTTGCGGTACAAGCTCCACAATTTATACATACCATAAAGGTAGGTACGGCTTCGCGCAGTTCGTTCAGGCAACTAAAGTCAATCTGGTCCAAATCGATTGACCTTGTCTGCGATATTGAAAAGCCAAACTTTCTCATTTTTCCTCCTTTAATGTTTTCAACAAGTCCATACCGCCGGTAACCTCGAAAATCTTCCTTACTTCCTGAAGGTTTTCCTCGCGTATCTTACGCAATGCTCCAGGTCCGTCGCCATGATAGTTGGCTCCGAGCTTCGGGGCTACGGCTTCAATATTGTTCACATACCATTCCCAAATCGGTCCCTGCTCCTGATGAAGTTCGGGTTTTACCTTATCGGGGTGAACACAATATCCGATTTCGAGGATATTGTTTCCAACTGTCTCTGCCAGACGCTTCTCCTGCTCGGCAATGCGCTCGTCCATATAGCCAAGCTTGATGGCCACCTGTCTGAGCACGAGTATCACCTCGGCAGGCACATTCTGGCGCGGACAGCGCGTCTTGCACGACAGGCACTGACCGCAATACCAAATCATATCGGAACGAAGCAAAGCTTCAATCTCGTTTTCGTCCTTGCGCTGCACAATATCGCAGATACGGCGCGGGTCGTACTGGTAGAACTCGGCAGCAGGACATATTGCCGTGCATATTCCGCAGTTCATGCAAGCCTTGAGCGCATCCTCGAAACGAGTATCCTGCATCAGCAGGTCATATAAGTTTCCCATGTTTTTTTGTCGTTAGTTTTTTAATTAGTTTGTGAGTTCTGAAGTCATTAGTGATGCAACTTCTTGCTGCGTGAAATAACCGACTCTTACAGACAACTGCAATTGAGTTTCCAATTCAAACAATGAACCTAATGCGTATTTCAAAAAATGAACATTCTCTCCATCATTCTTTCGTCCGTTACCTTCTGCAATATTTGATGGAACAGAAACCGCAGAACGACGCATCTTGTCACCTAATGAATACAATTCTTCTTTAGGCAACTTCCTTACAAGTGCATACAACATTTCGGCGACATCCATTGCCTTCTGCCACACCATCATATCTCTGTAACCTTCACTCATAACGAACTATAACATTAATTTACAGATTGTTAATCGCATAAATAACATACTACATATATCATAATATCTAGTGTTGCAAAGTTAATTCTTTTTTCAGCAAAGGCAAAAAAGGCAAGTGAACGTTTTGAATTGGAAAGGTTAAATTTCTACTCTATTTAGTTGTAGGCGAATAACAGGCGGTCATCCTATTCACATTTTTTTAAGTTTTTTAAAATCTTTATAAGATTGCGTACCGATAAAAATAATAATTTTGCAGTTTGTAACTAAACATAAATGGCGATGAAAAAGTTAGGCGTTATAATCTTGGTTATGACAATATGCTGTTTTGCAACTTTTGCACAGAAGAAGGGCAAGACTGCAAAGGAAAACTACAAGTATAACATCGAGTTCACAATAAAAGGTGTTAGCGATACAGTAATATATGTAGGGCATCACCTCGGCGAAAAGAAGTACGTTATTGATACTATCCCTTTAGATGCAAACGGACACGGAGTGATGAAAGGCAACAAGGAAATCCACAAGGGTATTTATATTGTAGTCCTTCCGTCGCGCAATATGAATTTCTTTGAATTTCTGATGGGTCCCGAAGGTCAGCGCAACTTCTCCATCGAAACCGACACAGCCAACTATGTGAAGAATATGAAAATCAAAGGCAGTCCCGAAAATGTCGCCTTCAACAACTACCAGCGCCACATGATGGAACTTCAGACCGAACGTATGGAAATAGAAAAGGCCATAAAGAAGGCTGGCGACGACAAGGATGCCAAGGAAGCCGAATATGCAAAGATGCGTAACCTCAACGAACGCCGCATCGAGTATATGACCAAGGTCGAGAACGAAAACAAGGGTACTCTGTTCGGCTCAATAATGCGCTCGATGCACGAAGTTGAAATTCCAGACTTCCCGCGCGACGAAAACGGCGTTATCACCGACTCCACTTTCCAGTACAAGTACTACAAGAAACACTACTTCGACTACATTGACTTTGAGGAAGAAGGACTTGTCCGCACACCTATCTACGAACCGAAACTCAACTATTTCTTCGAGAAGATGGTCGTTCCGTCGCCCGATTCTATGATTGTTGACTCAAAAAGAGTTATTCAGATGACATACGACGAAGGTCTTATGAAGGGCGATACCTTAATATATCAGTACACGCTTTCGCACCTGCTCAACTATTTTGAGGAATCTAAAATCATGGGCTACGATGCCGTATTTGTTGCTATAGCCGAAGACTGGTACCTGAGCGGAAAAGCACCATGGGCCGACACTGCATTCATGTCGAAGCTTAAGGAAAGAGTAGAAAAGATTACTCCTACCCGCCTCGGAAGCGTCGCTTATAACCTTACAAGGATGCAAAGCGTAGACGACCGCTACTACAACCTCCACGACATTAAGTCCGACTTCACCGTACTGATTTTCTGGGAGCCATCGTGCGGACACTGCAAGAAGGAAGTTCCAAAGCTCATCAAGGAATTCCGCGACACCCTCAAAGATTTGGGCGTAAAGGTGTTTGCCATCTACACCCAGTACGACAAGAAAGAATGGGAAGAATTTATCAACGACAAGGACATCAAGGACGACCACTGGATAAATGTATGGGATGGTCCGTATCCGCATTCAAAGTTCCGCGACTACTACGACATTTACAGCACACCTGTCATTTATGTCCTCGACAAGAACAAGAAGATTGTCGGCAAACGCTTGAATGTAGAAAACATCAAGGATCTGATTTTGTTCGAGAAACGGAAGGAAGAACATGAGAAAAACAATCATTAGAATCCTTCTAACAATAATTACACTGCAAGCCTTTGTCGTTTCGGCAAAGGCTTACAGCATTAAATTGGAGATACGAGACCTTCCCGACCAATATGTTTATCTCGCCCAGTATCACGGATTTTCAAGCCAAACAATCGACTCGATAAAATGCAAAAACGGAATTGCCGAATTCAAAGGTAAAAACGCTTTGCCTCAAGGAATATACTATATATTCATAAAGGAGAAAAAACTGTTCGATTTCCATTTTGCCAACAACAAGAAAACTCTCACACTTTCCACCGACATCGAAGAACCTGCATATCATCTTAAAGTAAACGGTGACGAAACCAGCAAGTCGTTCAACGAGGCTCATAAGACAATACTCGGATACAGGAAACAACTGGACGATAAAATGGTAATTTTAGCGGGAAATAAGCATTGGGGCTATGACACCATTGAAATCAAAAAGGAAATCGACAACATCAACAGCCAATACCTCGACTTCCTCCAGAGCGAAATGAAAAAGCAGAAAAAAGGCGATTTCCTTTATAACCTCTACAAGATGGCATTCGGAGCACAATGGTCTGACTATAATCCCATTACCGACCTTGACTTTTCAAATCCCGACCTGCTTAACACACCGGAATATTCGTTCAGAATGTTCATTGAAAAATACTGCGAAAAAAATATCGATGCATACGCCGACAACATTATGGTTGCCATTGCAAATGCCGAACATATTGTCCATAAAACCGATCCGCAGAGCGATTACAGAGCACACATCCTCGACTACATAGTCATAACCTACTTATCCACATTACACACTTACCCAAGAGACCTAAGACTCGAAGCGGTATCATGCAAATTGTGGGAGGAATACTACAACGAAAAACCTTGGTGGATGAGCGACTACGACTATTCATTTATAAAATGGAGATACGACATCACAAAATCCAATGTCATCGGAATGCAAGGCAAGGACATTGTACTTCCCGACCAAAACGAAACCGAGCGTTCATTGTACGGACTGAAATCCAAATATAAGATTCTGGTTTTCTGGGATTCGGAATGCGAAGTATGCATCGAGAAAGTAAGCCACATACAAGCCGACTACAACGAACTGAAATCAATGGGAGCAGAAGTCTTTGCAGTCTATACCGAAGCCGAATACGACCAGTGGAAGCAATATATTGCCGACAACGAACTAAACTGGATAAACGTCAGCGACCCCGAAGGCGTCGGCACATACGACTACGACTACGGGACATACAAAACTCCACGTCTTTACCTGCTTGACGAAAACAACATCATTATCGACAAGGATTTCGATTCGGCAAAGATTATCGAAGTAATTTCCGAGTATGAGCAATGAAAATAAAACGACTCTTTCATTTGGACTATATTATTATCTGTGATACAAACAGTTAGTATTTGAATAAATCCACTAACCAAGCATTCGAACCTTGAGCGTCAGTCGAAAGGTCGAAGTCAAGGTGACGAAATGATATAATGCGCATTAACCTTACCATTCGATACTTCGACAGGCTCAGCATGCGAAGCTCAGGGTGCGGTTAAATGAAAGCAGTCTCTATTTTACATAAATTTCAACACTTCAACCAACCCTGCTTTTTCGGTAATCGCAGCCTTCAAAATTGAATCTTTTCCTTGTTTCACAAAATATCTCCACCTGTGGTAGAACTTTACAAACCAATGCCTTAGTGCAATGAATGGAATCGGGAAAACCGTCAGCAATGCCAAAAAGATAAGCGAACACCACCACGGCCACGGAATTATGAACGAAAGTCCGAACAACAGCAAATTCCACACTGGATAAGCAACCGCTGCGCCAATGCCCAAACGCATGGATGCTGACATTCGCTTGTCTTTCAGCTTCTTGACAACAAGTTCGGGAATTTTGTACGGCACAATGTTCAACAGCCAAAGCACTGCATAAAATGGAGCAAACACAAGTGCCAACAAAGACAGAAACAACATCGAGAAAAAACTCAACTTCTTCCCTATCAGCCAGTTCCTGAAATTCAATTTGGCAAGCAAATCGGAATACGACTTTGTCTTCTCCATAAACCATGCAAACTTTTCTGGCTTTTCTTCCTTTAGTTTCCTAAAGTTTTCGAGCATGGTCTGGTCGGATGCCAATCGCTCCGACATTCGCATACGCCTTGCCGTCTTGCCTTGCTTGGCTTCACGATATATTTCCCTCAATGAATCCAACTGCTCGTTGTTTTCCTTGTCGGCAATGTCGAGCATAAGCGGACGCACATGATCCTGTGCCATTAAAGCAAGCTGGCGATATGCCGCCTCTGGATGTTCGCGGTATGTGTCAAACAGTTCGCCAAACTCGAAAGGTTTTCCTATGTTGAGCAAGACCTTGTGTCCTGCACTATAGAAATTTTCGTAATAATTTGCCATTGGAAGCACCTTCAAATGAAGGCTGAAATTTGAAATCTCCTCGGCACGGAAAGCAATTCGAGCAAAACCCTTCTTGAACGAACCCATCGACTTGTCGTACTGCAAAGCCGCCTCCGGGAAAAGTCCCACAATCTTGCCATTGTTGAGAATATTGGCTGCTAGTTCAAAAATCTTGTCGTTCTCGCCAAGGTTTTCCTTGCCGGTGTCGCGCACACGAAACGCAGGAAGCACCCTGCACCATTTCAAAATCTTGGCAACCTTGTCCTTCTTGAAAATATCGCCTCGAGCAATAAACACCATTCTATGATTCGGAATGCCCATAACTGGCAACATAGCATCAATCAAACCGTTCTGATGATTGCAAATAATCAGAAATGGCTCATCTGGTATGTTTTCCTTACCTTTGACTTCAAACTTGCGGAAAAACAATGCATTGAGAGCATACCAAACCCACAAGTAGCACATTTCGTATGATGCTCTACGTTTCTCTATATTCGTAAAATCAATCATTTGCTTTCTTTTTTATGCAAAAACAAGCATGAATCGCCGTAACTTAAAAATCGGAATCCATTTTCGAGCGCATATCCGTAAACTTTCCGCCAGTCGTCACCAATGAAAGCCGACAGCAAAAGCAACAAGGTTGACTTTGGCTGATGGAAATTTGTAATCAACCTATCGACAATCCTAAACTTGAATCCAGGCACAATCATAATCTGCGTTGCACACCTTATGCTGTCGAAACCCTTGTCGTCCATCCACGAAAGCAGGTTCCGAAGAAGTTCCTTTGTGTCGTAATTCTCTTTTCCCGAATATGCCTCCCATTGCGTAACGGTGAATTCATTAGTATTAACATCCTTGTTCTCAAACACTTGTACCGCCACGCGATATAAACTTTCCACAGTTCTAACCGTTGTGGTTCCCGTAATTGTTATATTACCAAGGTTGGATGCTATTTTTTCGATTGTAGAGCGGTTTACGACAAAATGTTCGGTATGCATTTCATGCTCAGCAGCATTGTCGGTTTTCACAGGCTGAAAAGTTCCAGCACCAACATGCAAGGTTACGGCATCGCAATCAATTCCATGCTTACGGATGTCATCCATGACGCGCTCGGTGAAATGCAGTCCAGCAGTCGGTGCAGCAACCGAACCTTCGTAATGGCTGTAAACAGTCTGATAGCGCACCTTGTCAATATCCTCGCTGTTGCGGTTAAGATATGGTGGAATTGGAATATTGCCGGCAACATCTATTATCTGCGAAAAGCAAATATCGGGATTATCCCATTCGAAAAGAATCTCGAACGAATTGCCAATCTCGCGCACACGGGTAATATATAGGTCAAGATTTTTGCCGTCAACGATGATACTCTTTTTCAAGCGACCGTCCTTCCACTTCTTACTATTGCCCACCAAGCATTTCCACGAGCAACGTCCATTCTGCGCAAACGCCTGCGCGTAGTCGCTTGGCGAAATCGGGTCGAGACAGAAAACTTCAATCCGCGCACCAGTCTCCTTCTCAAAAATCATACGCGCATTTATAACCTTGGTGTCGTTGAACAGCAAAAGGCTTCCTGCTGGCAGATGCGTGCTTATATTGCGGAACCTGTCCTCCTCTATCTTATCGCCATCGAAAACAAGCAGTTTCGACATATCACGCTCGGAAAGTGGATATTTTGCGATTTTCTCGTCGGGCAAGTCGTAATTATAGTCGTTTATGTTAATGTTACGAATCACTTTTTTATTAAATTTGCGCAAAAATAATAATTCTTATGGATTTAATCAGTATTGGCGATAAAGTTAGGTTCCTAAACGATGTCGGTGGCGGAACTGTCGTGAAGATTCTGCCTAAAAATCAAGTGATTGTAAAGGACGACAACGACTTTGAATATCCAGTCCGAATGTCGGAGATAGTAGTGGTGGAAAAAGCCAAGGACAATTACAACAAGCAGTTCAAGGAATTCGCAAGCAATGTTGTCGAGAACATAAAGGACAACATAAAGAAGGTTGAAGGCACGCTAATTCCGAAACCTAAAATCGAAATCAAGAAGGACCAGAAGACAGAATTTATGTTCGCCTTCATCCGCAACTATGACGACAAGTTCGACGGATTCGACTGCTACCTCGTGAACGATTCAAACTACTTCGTGTTCTACCACATAGTCCTGCGAGGCGAAAATGGATTCGAGAAAATCGACACCGAAACGCTTGAGCCAAACACCAAAATCCTTGTCGGACAACTTACTCGCGAACAAATCAACAACTCGAAGGAAATCATTATACAAAGCATATTGTACGACAATCCCAAGTGCACATACCACGAAATGCTTGAGCGCAGAATAAAAATCACGCCCATCAAGTTTTTCCAAGAACACACCTTTGTAGAAAATGAATTCTTTGATGAAAATGCCTACATCTTCGAACTTTTGAAGGAAGACCTCGGACTTGGCAACTCCATCCGGACACAAAAGGAATTCGAGGAGCAGATGGCACGCAAGGACGAAGCCGAAGAAGACAATTCGCAACGTTACCACAAGCGCAAACCACCCGAAACCATTGAAGTCGACTTACATATCAACAAGTTGATTGACAGCGTTGTCGGTCTTTCGAATGCAGAAATCCTCGACATCCAGATGAAGACTTTCCACAAGACAATGACTGATGCAATAATGAACAAGGCGGGCAAGGTTATCCTTATCCACGGCATCGGCAACGGAACACTGAAAAGCACTATCCGCGAATCGCTTGAAAAACAATATAAACTGCCATACGAGGACGCTTCGTTCAGAGAATATGGATTCGGTGCAACAATGGTGATGATTAGTTGATAATTAACAATGGACAATTGACAATGGACAATCTGTGGTTTTATGTAAGGTCGCAAAATTTTGCGACCCAACAAAAAAACCAAAAACGGCGTAGCCATTGAACGGCGAAGCCCTCAACGAAGTTAAACATAGAAACGTGAAACATAGAAACGGCGTCAGCCATAGGAACCAAGAAACTTACAAACAATGAACATCGAACAAATTTTAACTCAAAGATACACAGAGTTCTACAAGATAGAACCGGCAAAGGTCGAAGCAATAACAAAGGCAGGCTCAAACCGCAGTTACTACCGATTCTACGGTGAAAACGGAACCGTGCTCGGTGTTTACAGCAACAACATACCCGAGACAAAAACTTTCCTGTACTACAGCGTAATTTTCAGCAATCTGAACCTGAACACACCAAAGATTTATCACGTTAGCGAGGACACGTTGACTTACTTTATCGAGGACTTCGGCGACGACTTGCTACTGAAAGTCGTTGAAAGCGAATACAAGCAGTACGGTAGGTTTACCGAACGGCTCGACGACCTTTACCGCAAGAGCATCAGCGCATTGGCAAAACTGCAAATTGCCGCAGGAAAAGCCATCGACTTCAACCTCGCCTACTCTATTTCGGAATTCAACAGCCAGAGCATATTGTTCGACCTCAACTACTTCAAGTACTACTTCCTGAATCGCCTCGACATTCCGTACGACGAGAAACTTCTGCAGGATGACTTTGACGCACTTGCACAATACCTTGCCGAAAACGGAACCAAGTCGTTCATGTTCCGCGACTTTCAGGCACGAAACATACTAGTGAAAGACGAACAAGTTTACTTCATTGACTATCAAGGAGGACGCAAGGGGGCTATACAATACGATATGGCTTCGCTGCTGTGGCAGGCAAAAGCAAAAATCCCGAACGACAAGAAACTTGAACTGCTAAACTTCTACATCGACGAAATCTCAAAAAGTAGCGAAATCGACAGAGAGGACTTTGAAAAGGAGTTTTGGTACTATTTGTATATCAGAATTTTGCAGACACTTGGTGCATACGGAAATCGCGGACTGATTGAAAAGAAACGTCACTTCATCGAAAGCATACCGTTTGCAATTGAAAACCTAAAGGAACTGCACGAAACACATCCGATACTCGGCAACTACAAGGAACTCGATCGCGTAATTACGGAAGTTGTGAAATGCAAGCAAAAGTTCGAGCCAGTAAAGTACGACCAACTGACAATCAACGTGATGAGTTTCGGCTACAAGAACGGACTGCCCGAAGACAAGACAGAAAACGGCGGTGGTTTCATTTTCGACTGCCGAGGCAACCACAATCCCGGGCGCTACGAAGAATACAAGAAGTTGACAGGTCGCGACCAGCCTGTCATCGACTTTTTCAAGGAACATGGCGACATTGATGTGTTCATCGAAAACATCAAGGCTGTAATCACACCAACCATAGAGACTTACATTCGCCGAGGTTTCACTAGCCTGATGATTTGTTTCGGTTGCACAGGCGGACAACACCGCAGCGTGTATTCAGCAGAACACATAGCAAGATATATTCACGAAATGTATGGTGTAAAGGTAATTCTAAAACATAGGGAATTGGGAATAGAAGAAATACTATAATCCATTGGTGTCCGCTAAAAAATGGGATAATACATATAATTGCGATATTATCAAGCGTTTATATGACAACGTTAATAAAGGGGCTTGTCATTTACTTGCTTCGCTGCGTGAGCTAAAGGTACGGAAGCTAGTCGTAACACGCGATACGGTACGGGGAGCATTGTGAAGACCGCTATCCGTAATCTCCTATAGTATTATTAGTCAAGGAGATTCCGCATAAGCGAGTTCACACGACACGTTCCTTAGTCGGTTCACTCTGCTTTGTGGAATGACCTATTAATTTTTAGCGGACAATAATGACTATAATCAATCTACTTTGCATAATACGCTTCCACCGACTGGAATGCGCCATACAACGAATTCTGGTTGTTGAGTTTCTTTACCGATTCGGTCATCTTTGCGACAAAAGCCTCAAGCTTAACCATATAGTCCTGTTCGCCGATAGTTCCGCTTGCCACCATCGACAGTCCTTTCTCCCAACTTGCCGTAAGTTCAGCGTTCAGCATCTGGCGGATTGAAGCAGCGACAACCTCAAAAACCATTTCACCCAACTTGGCTGGTGTAATCGTCTGTGTTTTCTTGTTAAGGTTCAGATACTCCAATTTCACCAGTTTGCTCAAAATCTCAGCACGCGTAGCGCTTGTTCCGATTCCGCTTCCCTTTATCTGTTCACGCAGTTCCTCGTCCTCAATCAACTGACCTGCATTTTCCATTGCAAGAATCAGAGAACCAGAATTATAGCGTTTAGGTGGAGTAGTTTCTCCCTCCTTTATTTCGTAACCTTTAACTGGCAAGGTTGTCCCCTTGCGCAACTTGTTTACAAACTCAAAACTTCCCGAATCGACCACCTCGTCCTTGTCCTGCGACTGCTTGTCGTCATCAGTCTTTGGCAAGCCTGCAACTACAAGATAACCAGCATCTTCCAGCACCTTGAAATTTGCGAACAAATGTTCTGTACCGACCTGCATATCAATAGAAACCTTGCGGTATTCGGCTGGTGGATAGAATATTGCAAGGAATCGCCGAGCAATGCGGTCGTAAACCTTACGTGCAATGTCGGAGCAGGAAGCCAAGTTCGGAACACCCTGTCCTGTTGGAATTATAGCATAATGGTCGGTTATCTGCTTGTCGTCGACATAGCGGCTCTTGCTAATCTTCGCATACAGTCCAAAACCTTTTATCTGCTTCGTAAACTCCAGGTACTCAGACTGTGTAGCAAGCCCGTGCAGATTCTTGGTTATCTCCTTTGCCACCGCCGACGAAAGCACACGCGCATCGGTACGCGGATATGTCACAAGTTTCTTTTCGTAAAGTTCCTGGACTATATTCAAAGTCTCGTCGGGACTAATCTTGAACAACTTGGAGCACTCGTTCTGCAATTCGGCAAGGTTGAACAGCAAAGGAGGATTCTTCTTCTCCTTTTTCTTCTCAATACCAGCAATTTGCGCAGTTTCACCTTCGGCTTGCATAATACCGATACAGGCTTCGGCGTCCTCGCGCTTGCGAAAACCATTTTCCTTGTACAGCAATGGCGAATTAAAGTATTTCGAGCCTTCAACAGCCTTCCATTCTCCTTGAAACGAGCCGTCATCACTGCCGAAACTACCCATTATGCGAAAGAATGGCGTCTTTACAAACGAACGAATCTCGCGTTCGCGACGTACAACCATACCAAGCACGCAGGTCATAACACGACCAACAGTAATTACGCAGTTTTTGTCAAGTTTAAGGTAGTTTTTTACTGGATAACCATACTTCAACGTAAGTATTCGGCTGAAATTTATGCCCATAAGGTAGTCTTCCTTGGCGCGCAGATAGGCCGAATCTGAAAGCGCATCGTATGCCGAGAGAGGTTTTGCTTCGCGTATTCCACGCAGAATTTCCTCTTCGGTCTGAGAGTCAATCCACACACGACGGCGTTGTTTCCCGGCAGGCACTTCCGCCATCCTGTCAACAAGACGGTAAATGTATTCGCCCTCGCGCCCCGAGTCGGTGCAGACATAAATGCAATCTACATCCGTGCGATTGAGCAGAGGCTTCACAATGTCAAACTGCTTCTTGACGGCAGGAATGACCTCGTACAGATATTTCTTCGGCATAAACGGCAAGGTCTCCATACGCCACTGCTTCATAACCGGGGCGTAAGCATCGGGATAACTCATCGAAACGAGGTGACCGACGCACCAAGTCACAATGCAAGTATTACCCTCGAGGTAACCGTCGTTTCGTGACATAGGCTCCTTGAGTGCTTTCGCAAATTCACGCGCAACACTAGGCTTTTCGGCTATGAAAAGATTCTTCCCCATTATATATAATAAGGTAGGCTATACGAATATCTGGAAAAATAGACCCTATGCCCCGATTACACGCTTGAGGTTTGCAATCTGTGTGTTCCAAAGTTCAATGGCTTCGTCCTCCTCGTCGTCGATAACGAAGTCGGTAACAATCAGAGCCACATCGTTTGTAAGTTCGTGTTCTTCAATCCTGAATTCAAAATACGACTCCTCGTCCTCCGACTCAAGCCAGTGGAAACGAACCATCGACAAATCCTTCCACGCTACAAGTTCCGCCGACTCCTCGACGCCTTCCCATTCAAACGTGAAGATATTGTCATTTTCCGTAACCTTGTCGGCATACCACTCGTTGAGACCTGTGGTTGTGCGCAGGCGATTATATAAAACTTTTACAGATGTGTTCAAAACAAACTCTAACTCTATCTTCTTCATAAGCAAGATATTTTTGTTATTTCGTGGTCAAAATTACACATTATTTTCGTATTAGAAAAATTCTGCGTATATTTTTTTCAAAAAGATTTGCACAATTCAGAAAACATGTATATCTTTGCAGTCCCATTTTCAAACGAGAATTTGGCAATGGCGAGGTAGCTCAGCTGGTTAGAGCGCATGATTCATAATCATGAGGTCGGCGGTTCAATCCCGCCTCTCGCTACAAAATGGAAGCGGCTGATTAGTCGCTTTTTGTGTGTATATTTGGGAACAAAAAAAGGCTTTATATAAAGGAAACAAAACTATTTTTAACACCTCATTTACACACATACACACCTTTATAATTGTTAATAAAAATGTAATTCTACAATATTGCATTGAAAATTTTTGAATTAAATTTGCGGGCGAAACAAAAACAAAATGCGTAAGGTATCAATAATAATTTTAGTCAGCGCAATAGTCCTGTTATCAGCATCTTGCGAACGACAGAACCCACCGGCATCGTCAAAACTCACAAACCTAAAGGACTCGGCAAGCTACGCAATGGGAATCATTCTTGCACAGCAGTACCTCGACGAGCAGATGGACACACTTATGAACCGCGACCTTACGCTGAACGGCATAACCGACTTGATGAAAAACGACACGTCCCTCCTATCTCACGACGAAGCCGTTGACGCAATCAGCACATATTCACGACAAATACTCGACATTAAATATAGTGGCATAAGGAAAGACGGAGAAGATTTCTTGCAGAGGAACCTTTCCAACACTGGAATTATCCAGACAACAAGCGGACTGCAATATAAGGTAATCGCTGAAGGCAACGGCAAGGAACATCCGTCGGTGTCGGACAATGTAACCATAAAGTTTGAAGGAAGGAAAATTGACGGTACTTTGTTCGGAAGCACAGGCGACACTCCATCGGAAAACAACCTGATGAGTCTGCCACGCGGTCTTGCCGAAGGAATAACACTTATGACACCTGGTGCAAAATACAAGTTCTTCATCCCATATTACCTCGCTTTCGGAGAAACAGGCTACCAGACGGTAGAACCTTACTCGACAGTAATTTTCGATGTCGAACTGATTGAAATTGTTAAGAAATGATTTTTTCAAAACCGAAAGTTTTTCCTTTCGGTTTTTTTTTGATTTGAAACGAAGAATAGAAAAATAAAAATAGCAAAGATGATGAAAAACAAGAGTTTAATTTCCATCAGCGACTACACGAAGGAAGAATATTTCCGCATCCTCGAAGTCGCAGCAGAATTTGAGAAGAACCCCAACCAGAAACTGTTGGACAACTATGTTGTCGCCTCGTTGTTCTTTGAACCATCGACACGTACTCGTCTTAGTTTCGAGACAGCAATACAGCGTCTGGGCGGAAGAGTAATCGGTTTCAGCGAAGCAACCAACACCAGTCAGGCCAAGGGCGAATCGTTCAACGACACGATAATGACAATCAGCAAATACGCTGACCTTATCGTAATGCGCCACCCGATTGAAGGAAGTGCACGCTACGCAAGCGAAATCTCGCGCGTACCTATTATTAATGCCGGCGACGGTTCCAACCAGCACCCGACACAGTGCCTGCTCGACCTCTACTCTATCTACAAAACGCAGGGCACACTCGAAAACCTCAAGCTCTGTTTAGTCGGTGACCTCAAGTACGGACGTACCGTTCACTCTTTGCTAATGGCAATGTCGGAATTCAACCCGACTTTCAACTTCATATCGCCTGCAAGCCTCAGAATGCCACAGGAATACAAGGATTACCTCGACTCGAAGGGAATCAAGTACAACGAGTACGAAGAACTCGAACCGAACATCAAGGATGCCGACATAGTCTATGTAACCCGCGTACAGCGTGAACGTTTCTCCGACCTGCTTGAATACGAAAAGGTTAAGAACGTTTACGTCCTCAAGAACAAGATGCTCGAAGGCACAAAGGACAATATGAGAGTTTTGCACCCGCTGCCACGCGTAAACGAAATCGACACCGACGTTGACTCGAACCCGAAAGCTTACTACTTCGAACAGGCCGAAAACGGCGTATATACGAGAATGGCAATCATTGCACTTATTTTAGGTCTTAAATAAATCGTAAAGTCATGAAAGAAGAATTAACAGTAAAGGCTATCGAAAACGGAACCGTTATCGACCACATTCAAGCCGACAAATTATATAAGATATTGTCTATCATTGGTATAGAAAACTTCGACACTCCAGTTTTCTTCGGCAACAACCTGCCTAGCAAGAAGTACGGAACAAAGGCTATCATTAAGATTGCCGACAGATACCCGAGCGACGATGATGCCAACAAGATTGCTCTAATCGACCCGAAGGCAGTCATCAACATCATCAAGGATTTCAAGGTTGTTGACAAGCGCAAAGTTGAACTTCCAGAGAGAATTGAAAAATTTGTAAAGTGCTTCAACCCCAAGTGTATAACCAACCACGAAAAGGTTTCAACCAAGTTCACAGTAGTAAAGAAAGACGGCAAAATTGGTCTAAAGTGCCGCTACTGCGAAAAAATCACGTGGGAAGACAACATTGAAATTATTTAATACACTCCCTACAAAAAAGCCTCCTTTTAGAGGCTTTTTTGTTTACTATAGTACAACAAATAGCAATTACTAAAACTGAAAATAAATGAACGCCTGCATATCCGAGCAAATCGACTGATATACAGCGAATATCACTACTAGCACGACAACAGCATGAACCCAATGCGGCATATCAATGAACTTGTCGCGCCATTTGTCTTTCAACCTTCCACTGAACCAATGCGTCAGATAACCGAAAGCCATCAGCAAGAATACTTTGTAATATGCCACAATCACATCAAGCACATACTCGAAATGGAAATTGGTGAACACATTCTTGAACATTGCTATTGCCGTGTCGAAATCCTGCGAACGGAAGAATACCCAGGTTACAGTTATAAAAAGGAAGGTGTTGAGCACCCTGATAAAATTCATAAATCCACCGTTGAACTTTGCAAACGGGCTTATTTTCTGCCAGTACTTGTCGAAAATCAAGCCCACACCGTTAAGTCCGCCCCACACGAGGAAATTCCAGCTTGAGCCGTGCCACATACCACCGAGAAGCATGGTTATCAATCGGTTGATGTTCGACTTAATGCCATCAGCCACCGAAGGTACAAACCTTATCAGCAGGAACAGAACCAAGGCAAATGCCAATATTGCAACGGTAACAATCCAACTCGATGCCATCAGCATGATTACCAATAATATGAAACCGAAATTCAGATAGGTTCCGATGGTTGCTTTGCGGTTTCCTCCGAGTGGAATATATAGGTAGTCCTTGAGCCACGACGACAACGAAATGTGCCAGCGCGTCCAGAATTCGGAACAGTTTTTCGACTTATATGGCGAGTTGAAGTTCTTGCTCAAGCGGAACCCCATCAGCAAGGCAACACCTATGGCAATGTCGGTGTAACCCGAGAAGTCGCAGTACAGCTGCAACGAATAGCCGAACATTGCCATTAGCGACTCAAAACCAGTGTACATGTCGGGATTAGTAAACACACGGTCGATAAAGTTGACGGCGATGTAGTCGCCAATCATAATCTTCTTCACCAAGCCCTTGAGTATCATAAATACTGCCGAGCCAAACTCGTAGCGGGTGAGCGAATATTTCTGGTAAATCTGCGGCACAAACTCCGATGCTCGGACAATAGGTCCGGCAACCAATTGCGGGAAAAACGACACATAGAATCCAAAGTCGATTATGTTCTTCACAGGTTCGAGTTTACGGCGGTAAATGTCTATTGTGTAGGACATTGTCTGGAAGGTGTAGAACGAAATTCCAACAGGCAGGAAAATTTCCGACAGGTTGAACTGCGTACCAACCAGCATATTCGACAGTCCCGCGAGATAGTTTGTCGCCACCAGATGCGTCCCGAACATCGAATTGAAAGCATCAACGAAGAAAAATGTGTACTTGAAATAAGAAAGTATGAAAAGGTTTATGAAAACACTGAGTACCAAATAGGTAGTTCGCTTGCCTTCCTTTTCTGACCTATGTATTGCATTGCCGATGAAATAATTGAGTATTATGTTAACTACCAGCAGGATAAAGAAAAATCCGCTCGACTTGTAGTAGAAGAACAAGCTTGCAAGGAACAAGTACAGCGACCTTAGTTTCGGTCGGTTGCAAATGAACGAATATCCAAACAAGACTATTGCGAAGAATATCCAAAAGAACATCTTCGTGAAAATCAGCGGCGAATGTTCGTCATACAGAAATATGCCTTGCAAAAACTCAATCACAATCCCAAATTTGAGGGCGCAAAAATATAAATAATTTGCGATTTATGAAGTACAAATTACGATTGAGATTCTCAAATTTTGCACCTTTATTTTGCACTTTAAATTTTTAAATCCAAGAATCTTTCCTTAACTTTGTCCAAACTTATATTTTATGGCAATTTCGAAAAAGATAGCACAGTTAACTGCCTTGGCACTGAAAGACAGAGTTTTAACTTACGTCGAAAGACAAACTATAGTCAAGGCTGCGATGGAAGAAGGCATCACGGAGAACGAAATAAACGAATACCTCAACAAGGCAATCGAAGAACGGATGAAGACATACTCTGCGGAAGAACTAACGCATTGCCCTTGCTGCGGTGCTCAAGTGCCTCTAATCTCCGATGAATGTTTCTTCTGCGGAGCAAAACTCAAAACCGCAGAACCGAATGTTGAAGCAATAAACATTTCGGGCAAGGAAGCCGACATTATACGTCAGGAAAACAAAAGAACTGCCGAGGAGCAACGAAACATAAAAACCTGCCCCGACTGCGGCAACCCATTTCCGCTCATCAGCAACATCTGCCCGTCGTGCGGACACATACTGCACGAGCAAACAGATTCCGACCTCAACATAAGGAATCTTATTGGCAGAATGAACACCCTAATCGATGAAATGGAGAGCACCCGCATGGCAACTTTCCGCGATGTCCTGTTATACCGAAAGGAAATGGTAGTATTCTACATAGGCGCAATTACTTTCTTCTTGGCTATGATATCTCTTCTCGAAGGCAATGAAAGCGTTGTTGCTATCGCTGGCATAATATCAATAATATGCCTGGTTTATGCTTTCAGGGGTGTAAGAATGATGATGCCCGAAGATTCGCCCGTAGCAATTGAAGACAAAAAATTCCATAAACTTCTTGGCGCATACGAAATGTACACCCGCCACGTAGAATCACTCTATGGCAACAACAAGGAAGCAAAGGATGTTCTCGCAAAATTCGAAGACCTAATTTCAAGAGTGAAGAAAAACAAGAAGAGAAACCGCACAAAACTCGCATTGCTGCTTCTGCTTATTTCCTTGCTGACAACACTAGCCCCACTGCTACGATCTTCTATCACCGAAAACTACAGCAACAATAAGATAAAATACGCCGAATACTACGACCTCGTTAATCGCACGACCACTATCAACGCCGTCAACAACAAGGAATTCGACTCTAGTATATCACCATTCATAAAGGCGAACTCCACTGCCAGCCTTCATATTGACATTATTTCCCAGAACTGGTATATTTCAGACACCGTACATTCAAACCTTATGCTTAGGGTTGACAACGTTGAAATATCGTCAACCGGATTGGCAAATCATGATGCCGACACGCTTATGCCAATCAGACTGGTTCTTCTAAACAAAGATTATGAACCAATAAGCGGACTTCCACCGATATTACTAAGCAGCTACCAATATTCCAATTCAAAGGCAGATATCGATACTATTTCTCAAGAACACCCTGAACTACAAGGCCTCAAGAACCTCGACATATTTTCAAACAGCGAAAAGGACGAAATCATCAGCATAATGAATAATGCCAAGGGCAAATGCTACGCTAATTTCAATTCACGTGCCCTATTAAAAGACAAAGAAAGCGTAAGGCATGCACTCGATAGTGCCTACTATTATTACATAATGTTTTAAATATAAGAATTATGGACGCAAACAAGAATAATTTCCAGACAAGTATGCAGAAAATAGAAGGCATGCTTTCGATTTACAAGAACAAGTACCCTCGCAATATAAGCGACATAGTTAACAACAACATTCCAAGAATGCTTATAATATTGGCAATCATCATGTTTGCTGGAATATTGACTCAGAATCTAATGATCGGAGCTATGACAATGCTATTCGCACCATTACTCCTCGCATTCAGCATAAAATTAAAGAAAAAAATGCGCGAGAAAATTGCAAGCAATACAAAAGGCAGCGACATTTCAATCAAGGAAATAAATGCGTCAATAGAAAACTTGAAAAACATATACGGCGAATATCCCGACGTAAAGGAATACATTGACAAACTAAACATTCAGATAAAACAAGTCGATTCGAATAAGAAAAAGATGGTCAAGAAATTCAACATAGGCTTCTACATAACAATAATTGCAATTGCCGTGGCATTTATTAGCCTGATGATTATAAACATAAACAATAAGGTAACGTATATCGGCACAGAAAAGTACTGCGAAATAATCAACATCAAGGATGGCGAACCCTTAATGACTCTTACCCCCTTCAACACTCAAATTGCAGAAGGCTACAATATAGAAACACGGAAACTCGACTTCCTATTAAGAGATAACTATTTCATTAGAACAACAAATGTGAAAATTTCAGGTGCAAATTCCGACGACACTTTTATAATATGGATTGTCGATAGTAACGGAAACGTTTTCGACCGAAGTCCAAAGTTTGTATTCAACTACGGTGACAAAGAAATCGAATCGCACCCGATATGCTACAACAGCAACTTCACTCTGCTGAATACATTAATGAACCTGAAGGGAAACGCAAAGAATCTAAAGTTCAAGATCGAAAAGGTCGAGAAATAGGAATCATTACGATAAGACTTGCAAAACAAGCAAGTTTTATCGTAAAAGTTCCTCAAAACATTTATCGGACACTAATAAAAATTCTACTACTTTTTATATTTCTCCAATCCTTCGTTAAGAAATTCCATAAATTCCTCGGCATTAGTGTTGTACGACATCGGTTTCGTAAGCACCTGACCTTCGGGACTTACAACCACATAGTACGGCTGGGTGTTGCACTGGAAGTTGACAATCTGGATGTCGGCATTCACCTCGCCCAAAGTCTTCTTCACCTTGCCGTCGTTCGACGAAGTAAACTGCTCTTCTGCAGGAACTTCAACCGATTTCTCATCAACATACAAGGCTGTCATCACAAACTCGTTGTTGAACTTTTCGGCAATCGACTTGTTTGCCCAGATTTCTGCCTGCATCTTCTTACAGTTTGCACACGAATGTCCTGTGAAATAAAGAATTATCGGCTTGTTCTGTGACTTGGCGCACTCGAATGCCTGCTTGTAGTCGAAATATGCATTTACACCGTATGCAGTATGCATTGATTCTGAGTATTTTGGCGTTCCGCACAAAGCACCTTCGGATGCAGCACCGCCATCATCGGCAAGGTTGAAGTTCTGCGTAGTCATTGGCGGAAGCAAGCCCGATATCGAAGATAGGTTAGCGCCGAACATTCCCGGGAACAAATAAAGTGCGAACACAAAGAACACCGATGCCAGAATCATACGGAAGAAACCGACAGTCTTGACCTCGCTATCCATTTTGAAACGAATCTTGCCAAGAAGGTAAAGTCCGCACAAAACACTGATTACAATCCAGATGGCAATGTAAAGTTCGCGGCTCATAATGTCGAGGTGGTAGTTCTGGTCGATGTTGGAGAAGTACTTAAGCGAGAATGCCAACAGGCAGAAGCCCATTACAACCTTCACCGAGTTCATCCAACCGCCCGACTTCGGCAACTTCTTGAGCCAGTTCGGTGCTATTGCCAAAATTGTGAAAGGCAAAGCGAAACCAAGTCCGAAACCTAACATTCCGATTGTCGGCTCAAGTACGTTTCCGCCGGCAGCCTTAACCAGCAAAGCACCAACTATAGGCCCTGTGCAGCTGAAGCTTACGATAACAGTTGTGAGTGCCAAGAAGAACGAAGCAAAGATTCCGCCCTTATCGACCTGCTTGTCGCTCTTGTTTGCCAGCGAAGTCGGGAGAATAATCTCGAACAGACCGAACAACGATGCAGCAAATGCAACAAACAAAATGAAAAAGATAAGGTTAGGAATCCAGTGTGTGCTAAGCACGGTTGTTAGTCCTGCACCAGCATTCGTAAGCGAGACAATAACACCAATCAGCGTGTAAAGTATGGTTATTGAAATCCCAAAAATCAAAGCCTTGAGTATCGAGTTGAACTTGCTCGAATTTCCCTGCATAAAGAAACTGATGGTCATAGGAATCATCGGGAACACACAAGGTGTGAGGATACCCAAAATACCGAACAGCAAAGAGAGGAAGAAGAACGACCACAGCGAACCGTCTTCATCGGGTTCTTCCATAAACTCGTTCTGCGAAACAATGCGTGGAGTTCCGCCCTTGTCCGACTGTACGGGTTCAGCAACCACTTCGACAGAATCGGTAGCGGTTTCTTCTTCTGCAACAACAACATCAATAGTTTCTTGTTCCTTGTTGTCGGTTTCGGTTTTAGCATCAGCAATCTTTTCTGTTTCGGCAGTTTCCTTCTTTGGCAAGTCGATGTTGAACTTTGCATCGGCATTCACCGGCAAGCACTGACCGTCTTCGAAGCAAGCCTGTCCCGACAAGGAAGCCGTTACCGAGAACGAAGCATCAGCAGTAGCCTCGATTTTCTGCTTGAAAGTAGCCTTCTTGGTAAAATACTTGACATTTACCATGAATACATCGTCGTACTCGGCAGTTGGAGCAGGCGATTCGGTAGTTACGCCTACCAATTTGTACTTGCCCGACTTGTCGAACTTTATTTCGAGAGGCATAGGTCCACCCGCATCGAAATGCTGAGAATAGAGATGCCATTTGTCCTCGATTGTTGCCGTCATTACAAGATTGAATTCCTTGTCGGAAATCTTCTCGGTCGAGAATTTCCACTTTACTGGTTCGGCCATCTGCGCAAAAAGCATTGAGAATGCGAACATTGCAGTAGCCAGCAAAAAGATTTTTCGCAAAAAGTTCATAAACTTAAGTTTTGTAAATCGCAAAATTACAAATAAAGGATCAGACTTGCAAATTCATATATTATGTTTTTTCGAGTTCTAGTTTTTGCTATAAATCAAGAAATAGAAAAAAGCACCCTATAACCCGAATGGCTTCGAACATTGAAAGCTGAGCCATTATCAAAAATCAGATATTGCCCCTTGATTCCTGCCAGTACACCATCTATGCAATCGTACTTGTCAAGAGATACGGACTTAAGGTTTGCAACTGTAACCTGATAAGGATAAAACATTTCAAGAACCGAATCGTCAAACGACTCGTATATTCGCAAATCTTCTGGCAACAATGGCAACAAAGCCTTTTTCCTTTCTACCAAATCAATGTTAGGTTGTGAAAACATAAGCATACGCCGCCAGTTGGTCTTATCGGCAATGTGCTTTTTCATCTCGACCTCGATTTGTCCTGCAAGATTACGGTAAGGTGTCTTGGCAAATCTTATTGCTGCCACAGCACCCTGGTCAATCCAACGCGTAGGAATCTGGTTGTAACGCGTAACGCCAACCTTCAAATCGCCAGTGTAGGCAAGGTAAACATAATGGTCAATAAGCGAATATTTCTTCGACCACTCCATATCGCGCGAAATTCCAAGGTGCGACATATCTTTCTCAGGATTGAACACGCCCTCGTCACATTCTGGCAAAGTGGTATAGCAATCGTAGCAATGCCCGTTCATATAGCTTTTCGTAGTCAGCTTTCCACACGACACACAATTTATTTCGTGCTGATATTCTATTTTTAAACGACTGCCAATCAAGTCGTTCATAAATATTTCAGCATTACTGGTTGCAAGGAAATAGCGGACAGGAAAACCATATTCGCTACGCATCTTTGATAAGTTAAGGTCGATTGTCATACTTATTTAACCATCAAGATTTTATCCAACAACACTTGCGCCAGTTTCACCTTCGACTCGACCGTCCAGCCAGCAATATGAGGCGACATTATAACATTATCACATTGAGCAAGGTAGCGAAAATCGGGATTGTCGGTCATCTTCTTGGTTGCCTCGAACGAAGTCTCCTCGTACTCAATGACATCCAACCCAGCAGAGAGAATTTTTCCCGATTGCAATGCCGATACCAAAGCAGATGTCCTCACAACTGGTCCGCGCGAAGCATTCAACAGCACAAACGGATTCTTGAATCTCGCAATAAACTCTGCATCAACCATATACTTGGTTTCGTCGGTTAGCGGAACGTGCAGACTCAGCACATCGGCATTTGCAAAAATATCGTCAAGCGAAACTTCCTCGACATAACCGTCGGAATAGTTCGTCTTGTACTTGTCGTAGGCAAGTACCTTGCAACCAAATCCTGACAATTTTCGAGCAAACGACGAGCCCATATTTCCATATCCGATGATTCCCACCGTGCGGAACCCAAGTTCGCGACCACGGTTCATCTCGCGCTTCCACTCCCCTGCCTTCACCTGACGGTCGGCACGGTTGAGATTGTTGAGCAACGACAAAAGCATTCCAACTGTATGCTCGCCAACTGCATCACGATTGCCTTCGGGCGAATTAAGACACAAAATGCCCTTTGCCTCACAATATTCTACATCAATTGTCTCCATACCTGCACCAACACGCGCAACATAACGCAGATTTTTCGCAGCATCAACAAACTCGCGGTCGATGTTTATACGGCTGCGCAACACAATGCCAAACACATCGCCGACTTCGGAAATTATATTTTCGCGATTCCACTTGGTAGCATCAACAACCTCAAAACCAGCATTTTTCAAGCCGTCGGTTATTATCTGGTGGACATCATCTATTATTAAAACTTTCTCTGCCATATTGATTTCAACTTACAGCATCTTCTCAAGTGAGTCGTAATACTTTGGTGAAACAGGAATCGTATCGGCTCCGCTGGCATTCAGTTCGGCAACCACAACTCCCTGCTTATCCTTACGCAACACCTTGACATGCTTCGGATTAACAAAAAACGAACGCTGACAGCGAACCATACCGTATTTTTGCAGCAATGGTTCCAAAGATTTCATCGTATTTCGAAGCACATAATCCTTAATGGTTTCGTTTTCAAGGTATTTGATTCTGACATAATTCTCCTCAGCCTTCACATACATAATGGCACCCGACGAAACCACCAGTTTCAGTTTCTGCGTATTGTCGTGGAACCGCACTAGGCTGCCCTCAGAAGGCTCCTCTTCGTTTGCAATTTCGGAAACCACCACCGACAACGATGTTATAACGTATGGTATCGACAACACTATAATATTAATGAACAACGAAATTCCCACTACATCAAAATACGGATATTCGCCCCTATACATCAACGTAAGGTACAACGACATAAACAGCGAAGCCACCAGAATTTCGCCAATAATCCAGAGCGAATAGCCGAACCAACTCGGCTCGAACCTGCGTCTCAACGCATAAAGCAAGAGTCGTGAAATCAGCAGCACACCGAACAGAATGCAAAACAGCATCGTCGTGTTGAACGCCATTATCCCGCGTCCCATATCAAAGAACTCGACCATCTGCAACGGCCGGTACAAAAAGATAAATCCGATAAAAAATCCCGACACCCCGAACAGATATGCCATCTGCACACGGAACGACAAGAACCTATCTGATACTTTCGTCATTTTTACGTCAATTTTAGCCTTATAAACGACTGTGACCAAATTAATATTGTGTATAATTCGTCACAGCATTTAAAATTTTGTCACAAAATTAGGTCTTTTGTCAAAAACAGCCACTCAAAATCACATAAATTTTCCACCTCCATTTTCGGCTGTAGTTTTGCGGAAAAATAAAACGAAAATACAATGGAAATGAAAAATCAAAAAATGATAGCATTCGGCGACTCTATAATAAAAGGTATTATCGCCGAAGAAGAAAACGGAAGCCTAAAATACAAAATTTCCGACAACAGCGCTACCGATATATGCTGTCGAAAACTTGGAATCGAATCACACAACCTCGGAAAGTTCGGTAGCACAATCACCACTGGAGAAAAGATAATCGACAAGCACTTGCAACGAATATCGGAGGGTGACATTGTACTTCTCGAATTCGGTGGCAACGACAGCGATAAAATGTGGAAAGAAATCGCAGAAGAACCTGAATTTGAACACTTTGCAAAAACGCCTCTTCAGACATTTGTAGAAACCTACCACCGAATAATCCAAAAATTGAAAACTACAGGCGCAACAATATACATACTCACAATGCCGCCTATCGACACCAAATCATATTTCCGCCACTTTACAAAAGGAATGAATTCCATCCAAATAACCAACATAATGAAATGGCTCTACGGAAATATAGAAATCGTTGGTCTGTGGCACGAAATGTACAACCAGGAAATAATAAAGATTGCTTGTTCCGAAAACGTAGAACTTATAAATATCTACAAACCCTTCATCAACCAACGCGACTACCGCCCGCTTTTCTGCTGCGACGGAATACACCCCAACCAAAGAGGACAACAAATCATAGCAGACACCATCTGCAATGCCATCTCTCCCAGTACAGATGCGATTCACCGCGTCTCATATAATCACAATAACACAATCCTCTGCCATCCAACAGTAAAGACGCGATTCATCGCGTCTCTTATACTGATACTAATCATCCTATCCTCCATCCTTCCCCTATCTGCCCAGACATACAAAAAAGTACAGTACGGCGACTTTGAAAACTGGGTTATCCGCGACATAGAAGAATCGCTGATTATTGGCGGCGAAACAAAACGCATATACGCAATCGGTCCCCGCGACACCATCCGTGAAAACAAAGCATTGAACATCAGGTCGATATGGGCGACATCCAACACCTACGCCAAAGTTGCAGGCATATCAAAGACCAGCAACACCGTCTATCCTGAAAGGCGCGGCAATGGCTACTGCGCAAAACTCACCACCGAATATGCCGAATGCAAGGTAATTGGCATCATTAATATAAAGGTATTGGTATCGGGCACAATCTATTGGGGCAAAGCCCACGAGCCGGTCAGCGGCACCGACAACCCCTACAGCAAGATGAGATGGGGAGTGCCTTTTACCAACAAACCTAAGGCCGTCGTCCTCGACTACAAGTCGGCAATGCCCAACAAAGGCACAATCACCACCTGCAAGACCTTGTCGTCGTCAATAAAAGCAGGAAACGATGAGCACGAAATTGTTTTCATACTACAAAACCGCTGGGAAGACGAGAAAGGAAATGTCTATGCAAAGCGCGTAGGCACAGCAATTTACCACATCAGCAGTCCAACAAGCGACTGGGTAAACGGATTCCGCATTCCAGTAATCTATGGCGACGCAAGAAAATCGCCCAACTATAAACCTTATATGAATCTTGGTCCGAAAAAGGACAACTTCTACACCATAAACAGCAAGGGAAAGAATGTTGAAATCCAAGAAGTTGGATGGGGCGACGAAGACACTCCCGTGACACACGCAATTATGCTGATAAGCGTATCAAGCCAGGAAGCATTTTCTGGAACAATCGGAAACACACTGTGGGTGGACAATATAAAGTTGGAATACTAAACTAACAATACGAATAACCGATAATTACATTAGTCCAAACTTGGAACATAGTCGTCCGAAATAACCTTCATTTCAATACGACGGTTCTGCTGGTTGGCAACTTCCTGCTGTTCCTTGGTAAGTGAGTTTATGAAACTTTCGTTCAGCACCGAGCCTTTGGGTAGGAACGGATATTCAGGGTCGTACTTTGTGATGACTTTTGGTTGGCTTTCTCCGTAACCTTTTGCAACCATTCGTGCAGCAGGAATGCCCTTCGATTCGAAATATGAGGTAACCGAATTTGCACGCTTCTGGCTGAGTTCCATATTGCTCTGGTCGGAGCCAACCATATCGGTGTGTGCCGAAAGTTCAATCACAATGTTCGGATTTTCAACCATTATGCGGATTGTGCTGTCCAGTATTGCCTTCGATGGTTCGGTAAGTTCCCAACGTCCGAATGCAAATTCGATGTTTGGTATTTCAATGGTCTTGTTAAGCGTTTCAAGAAGAATGTCGTATTCGAAAGTCTTGTTAAATTCAAGTGAATCGGTTGAGAATCTTGATTTTCCATTGAAATATCCGTCCTTGGTGACAACGAACACATAATCGGTCTTGGCTTTTAACTTGAATCCGAAAGTTTCTTTCTTGTTTGCAACTATTATAGTGTCGCGGAACATTGAACCGTCACTGCCATAGAGGGTTACGAGACTTGAGTCAACGAGAGCCTTCGTGTCGGCATCGTGAACCGTTCCTTTCAACTTGAACTCCAGAGGCGGCATCTCGAAGAAGTATATGTCTTCACCCTTGGAACCTTTACGGTCGGAAGTGAAGTAGCCTTTGTTTTCGTTCTTATAGTAGTATATTCCGAAGTCGTTGCCGTTGCTGCTGAACGGATAGCCCATATTCTGCGAGCGCCAACGTTCGTCTTCGTTCTTGTAGGCGACGAAGATGTCAAGTCCGCCCATTGTAGGGTGCTTGGTGCTGGAGTAGAACAAGGTGGTGTCATTGCGCATATAGGGGAAAAGTTCATCGCCAGCAGAATTTATCACTGGTCCCATATTTTTTGGCTTCGACCATTCCGACCCAGACTTTTCAGAGTACCAGATGTCTGCACCTCCAAAGCCACCATCGAGACGAGCCGAGAAATAGATAATGCTTCCGTCGGGAGAAACCGTCGGGTGACCGATTGACAGCGAGTCGGAGACTATGCCGAGGTTTGCCGGATTCATCCATTCTCCTTCAACTTTCTGTGCCTCATATATTTGGCAGCCAGTATTCTTGCCTTTTTCTGCGATGCACGAGGTGTAGTAGAACTTGCGTCCCTGGTCGAAAATGCAGGGCGAACCTTCGTCGAATCGGGTGTTGAGCGAGTCAAGTGCAGTCACGTCTTCCCACTTGCCATGCCTGTCGAGTTTGGTGACAAAAAGGTCGGAGAACTTAGTGCCAGTGATTCCGCTGAGTTTTTTGCCTTTTGATTCGTCGCGGGTAGAACTAAAATAAATGTGGTCGAAACCGTCTTTTTCATCAATGCTAGGGCAGAAATCGTTTGCCTTGGAACACAAGTGCTTAGCTTTTTCAATAGTCCAACGGGTTGGCTTCTTTGTCTGCTCTATAGCCCAGTTTACCGACTCTATTCCTTTGCGGGCAACAGTGTCGTTGGGCTTTATTTCCAATACTTGATTGTAAAATTCGAGTGCGGCTTCAAAGTTGTCCTCCTGGATTTCTATTTCTGCAAGACGGTTTTTGGCTGGCACTTCATAGCCTTTCGACTTAGCTGCGCGCTTGTATGGTGAGCGGGCTTTCTTGTAGTATCCCGACATAAAATAGCATTCGCCAATCTTGTAGTAGATTTCTATCTTGTCGTTCTTGTTCTTGATTTTCTTCAAAATAGCGGTGTATTCTTCCATAGCCTTGTAGTATTCTTCGGCTTCGAAGCTCTCGTCGGCGCGGCGCAGTTTCTTTTCCTGTGCCGTTGCTGTCGCCGCTATCAACGTGACAATCAGCAATATTGATATGTACTTTAGTACTTTCATTCAAATATTTTCCCGAACATATAACTTGAAAAAGTCAAGTTTATTATTTGGACGGCAAATTTAATCATTTAGTTCAAGCGGAATAGTGCTACTGCAATAAAAAATATCCACAATGCAAGTATTATGAAACTTACTATCTTGTACGACCATTTCTGGTTCTTGTGCCTAATTATGAACATTAGCGGAATTATTGTAAATATTGCACCAATGAGTTCAAACAAGTGAAGTATTGATTCTGGAATACGCCTTTTGCCATATTGTGCTTTGCGCTTGTCGGCACAAAACAAAATACTTGCAAGAATATTAATAATTATAAGGTATATTATTGAAAATTTCATGAGAAACGTCAGTTAGTTTAATTGACTCAGGTATTTCACCTGTCGTGATAAAGAAATGTCAAGCCATCGCACAACTCAGTTCTTGAGCGAATTGCTGTACGCTTACCTTGATTTTCTCCTGTGTTTTGGGCGACGGATGACGGCGACCTGTCACATATTGTGAGAGTTGCGCCCTGTTAATTCCAGTCATGCGCGACAAACCCGCAAGTGTCAGCAACCCTTTGTAATGTTGCAAAAAAGCCGAAGCGTCGTAAACGAACACAAATTCAACATCCACATTCTCGCCAGTGCGTTCCAGATGTTTTTTGCGCATACTTTCAAACACCCTGAGAAAATCATCTTTTGCCTCCTTCGCAGAATAGCCTTCGCCATAGCAGCCGAATGGAAGTTCCTCGTCAAAATACACGGTATAGAAACCGTTGTTATTACATTCGATGTGTGCTGTGATGTGTTTCTTTTCCATATATTGTCCTCCTTTTTTACTGGGCATCGGGTTATTTAAGCCCAGCGTCCTTTTTGATTTTTCTTAATGTTCCTGATGCGACTTCCTGATGCTGGTGATGGCTCATCGGAAAATACTTGTCCGTCACTGGGCTATACCATTCAGGATGTCCGTTAATGCTTTTGCCTGTGGAATAACATCCGATTTTTTTGAGTTGCCTTTCTAGTTCAGAGTATTTCATGGCTTCTTATCATTGGCAATGCAAAGATAATGCTATTTTTTTGAATAGCAAAAATATTTTTTTTGCAATTGAAACATATAAAAACAAAAGAGTTCGGATTTCCGAACTCTTTTTGTGGTACCTCCTGGAATTGAACCAGGGACACCAGGATTTTCAGTCCTGTGCTCTACCAACTGAGCTAAGGTACCAGTCAATTTTGCGGTTGCAAAGATATGTCATTTTTGGGAACTGGCAAAATTTTATTTCAAAAAAAGTTATGTTTTTTTTGACTCAAACATAGTTGTTTGATTTACAATACTATAACATTATAAATTAATGTTGTCCGCTAAAAAATTGGGCAATACATTTTATCACAACATTATCAACCATTTAGACGGTGACAATAATAAAGGGGCTCGTCATTTACTTGCTTCGCTGCGTGAGCTAAAGGTACGGAAGCTAGTCGTAACACGCGATACGGAACGGGGAGCGTTGTGAAGACTGCTATCCGTAATCTCCTATAATATTA
>Ga0265299_10001117_pt1 | contig 32140 bp, 32 predicted proteins | sample AusTroGonzalo_MG_4_FD_193485 | JGI IMG/M metagenome (GOLD analysis project Ga0265299, IMG submission 193485) | Bovine rumen microbial communities from tropical cattle in Woodstock, Queensland, Australia - Gonzalo_02 | ecosystem: Host-associated > Mammals > Digestive system > Stomach > Rumen ... | reverse complement strand
GGTGAAAACGATCCTCATGCAAGTGTTACTTTTGATCCAACAGAAATTATACCATTATATGTTACATTCGAAACAAAACAAAAATGTTACGGTGAACAAAGAAACAGTGATTTTGATAACTGGATTCCTAGGGTAACTCAAGAAACAATTGATAATACTTTTAGATTTGGTGATTATTATTCTCACGGTGAAAGATTGAGGGCTGAACGAAAAATAAAAGATTATACACAAAAACCAGCAGATCATGGTTTATTGTTGGTGACATTGGATAATGGTAGACAAAGTTATTATGATATTAAAAACAGACGATTAATTTCAAAATTTGGTTTTACCAGAACTTATGGTGTTAAAAAAGATGAAGATGGACCAGTTTTTATACCATGTTCTTTATCATTAAATGGCGGAACATTTAATTTCTTTATTGTGGTTGATGATGGTTATTGGGTTTGTGAATTAAATAAAGAGACAAATGAACTTGAAATTCTTCCAGAATTTCAAACTACGGATGGTTATGACAAGGCTATGTTTGAATATTCTAAGCAATTAGGGGATGGACAACAAGCAAAACAGGTACAAAGGACTAGAAAACCACAAGAATCATTGAACGAGGAATTTTATATTCCAAGAGATATTGATAGAAACGCTTACGATAGAGAAAAAAAGGAAGATTTCAAACGTATTACTGGAATAAATGCTCCGCTTGAGTCGGTTTACCATAGAACTGGTGATATAAAAGGTTGTATGGGTATATTTAATAATGGTTTGTCTTCACAATTTTCTTCAACAGAATGTTATGGACATGGTGGATATACTCTTTTAACACCATCAGAATCAACTGCTGGTGCTCGTGGTTTTGGACGATTTATGATACACGCATATGTAGTTGGTGGATTTAAAAATTTCTTTATAGAAACCAGAAACGATAGATGCGCTGAATTGGCTCGTAAATACTATGGAAACAATTATTCAATTAGCGACCAACTGAAAAGATTAATTAAACCACAGTTTTATAACGAAATAATGAATAAATATCCATATTTAAATCCTAGTAATGCGATAAAAACTCTTGGTGATGATATCGGTAAAACATACATGAGGGGTGTTATTACTTATTATGGTAGAGAATTAATGGCTCTTTGTTGTGATTGGAAACAAGCAATACCATATGAATATAGCACAGATGATGGCAGAACATGGCATACAGAAATAACACCAGAAAGATGTAAAACAATTGAAACATTTAGTGATGCATTTTTTGATTTAGCCGAATTGCGTGCAACTGGTGTTATAAAGGATATGGGTAAAAGAGGCGGTGGCTGGAGAAATAAAGATGATCGAGATTGGTCAGATGCAAACAACCACCCTCAATATATAAACGGATACGTAAGAGTAATTTTGAAAAAAAATAACAAACCTTCATTCTTTAGCAAAAAATATAAAAAATTAATTTCATATGAAGGTTTTGATAGTGCACTTAACTGGGAAATCGATCCAGAGTGTGGAGAACCAGTTTTAAGAATAAAATTGAATGGTTTTAACAATTATTTCTATATCTATGAAGATGAAGGCGATTATGTTTTCACATATGATACGGAAAACAGTCGAGAGGCAATAGAAATAGGTAAAAAGCCAAATGGTGAACCACAATATTTTACAACTGAAATTTATGATATGTACCCAAAGGTAATATATCAATTGGCACAATAATTAAGATACAAAATATAATGTATATATGAATATGGATAAAGATACATATATAAGAAATTTAATAACTGAAGAATATTTTAAACAACTTCTTTCAGAAGTTACTTGGGGTAAAAAACTTAAAGGTGCTGCACCTCCTACAGCACCAGGAAGTGCTGGTCCTTCAGATACACAAAGTGATGATGATTTTCTACAAGGAGTAATACCAGGAAATACACCAGATAGTTATAAATTTTCTAACATAGATTGGTCAAAGGTACCAAATGGAAAAATGGGTGCTGGAAAACAATCTGCATTTCAGGCAAAAAAGGCTGGTGCGGTTGGGCAACTTGGACGTATTAGGAGCGGTGGTGATACTGCAGAACCTTCAGTTAAAGCACAACTTGAAAAACTTAGAAATGGTGATTTTAGTGCGGAACAACCAGTGAATGTCGGAGGAAAACCAACATTATCACAAATATCACAATTTTTTGCTAACTCAGATATAAAAGACAAAATGAATAAAAAAGATAGGGACACTAAAGATCCAACAATGTTTCAACGAATACGCCCTACTTTTAGCCGCAATGAAAATCCAGATGCCAATGAATATAATGGTAGAACTATATCTGTTTTAACACTTTATAACATTGAGCCTAGCGATTCTGCTAATTTAGCAATGTTATTGAATGATAACCAAAACAACGCACCAGAAGGTGATACATTTGCAACAGTAAACGTATGGCCTCGTAGAGAAAATTATGGAAAGAGTGCTGTTACATTTATATTTTATGAACAAGATATTGAACGTTTTAAAAATAAAGATTTACCATTTATTTTGGATTATTTTAGTAAACGCGTCGATAGCAACGGTGTTCATATTTATGATAGTCCTCAAAGTATTAAAAAGGGTAAAAATACTATTGATAAAACAATGGAATACTTGAAACAGGACATCTTGAACAAAATGTATACGCCAGAGTCTAGAGAAGAGTGGTTCCAGAAGGCTAATGAAAAACTTATGAGTGACCAATTCAGAATGTATGATAATTATCTGAATGCGGAAAATGATCCAAGTATACAAAGACTTATTGCACTTTATGATAGAAGTGGCGCACTTGAAATGATGTGTCAAGAGTTAAATATTTCAAAATCATTTGGCCATTTATTGTCAGACAAAAATGCTAAATTGATTAAAGCAATGAGAAGCGACGCAACGTTCGTTTTACCAGAAAAAACTTGGAATGAGAAATTTGGACGTGTTGTTAAACCTGGTTCCACACCTGTATTCGTTAAAATTCCTAACGTAAGAAATAATACTGGAACCTGGAGAAATCAAGGACCAGTTTCACTTACATATTTTGACGAAGAACAAGGACAAGTACAAACAGTGGTTTTAAGATCAACAAGAGATATTTTTAACACCTTCTATTCTGATTTGTCAAAACAATATGCTAACGATAAGGATTTATATAAACAATTGGGTACACAAGAAAAATTCTTTGTTGATTGTTTAGCAAATGAAACAAATCCACACCTTAAAACATATTGGACATTAGAAGAATATGATATTTCAGACACTGAGTTTGATCCAGAATATGCACAAAGATTTGGTATTACAAGTGATAAGATACTTACTGAACCTGGCTTTATTAATAATTTAAATGGTGAATTAAACGAGCCTGGCAAAGAAAAATTAGATATGCTAAAAGCACAAAAGGCCGCTGAAAAAGCAAAAGAAGCAGAACAGGCTGCTGAACAAGGGGAAGAAGATAACACGGATCCTAGATTAAAAGATGCTGATTTGCTTGAAAGTTCAAATGCAACAGATTTTATGTTTAAATTGTTAAAAAATTATGCTGACAATTCAAATATTGAATATCATGAAACATATGATCCAGAAACAAACCGTATTGATACGTCAGCATCATTAATTGAGGTGTTAGAGGCTATTGCTAAACAACTATTTCCAACCGTTGCTGGTTTCCATAATCCTGAAATGGTTGAACCATTGGCAAAGGCTGCAGCATATACTATCTGTATTGCTTATAAAGTTGCACTTGATAAGGTTAGAAAACTAAGATCAGAAGAAGGTGGTAAGGGTATTACTGAAAATGACTATCAAAAGATTTCTCCAGTTGTAGATTATATAAACAATATAATCGCTGGTAAAAAGGCTACTAAGAGTAATGGTGGAAGTTTAAATACTAACATTGCTGAATCTTTTGATGACGAGACAGTTGACATTAAGCCTAAATCAAATGAGTACTTACATAAAGTACTACGTTTTGTAATTGATAAGATGAATACTGCTTTCCAAAAGAGAAATTTACACGAAATGTTAAATAGAATGGATGCTTCAAAGAAAAATCTATTATAATATATGACAAAAGTAACTAATGAAATATTAAAATTGTTCAAACAATGCAGGTCCGAACTTGGTGCCCCTGTTATCGAAGTAGAACTCACAGACGAACAGTTATGTGATCTACTTGACCTTGCAATCAGTGATTACACTGAAAAAGTGGGTAACTGGGTTATCAAGAGTAATTGGGCCACATTGTACGGCAAGAATCTTTCTGCTACAGACCTTACATATGCGTTGACAGTTAGAACTATGGACTTGTCGAAAGACTATAGTTATTGGTTCTCAAAAGACGCTGGATTACAACAAAGAGGCCCTTGGGAATTAAAGAAAGACTTCATTAAGGTAGAAACGGGCAAACAAGACTATATAATTCCCGCAGGACGCGAGATAAATGGTGTTTTATATTGTAACCCATCTACGTCTCAAGCAGCCTTATACGCCAATTATGGAGGTCTAGATATGTTAGGTTTCGCTGGTGGTTATGGACAGGCTGGTGGTGGTTCTTACGGACCAATTGGTGGTTTCTATATTGCACAGTCAATGGACGTTGCTTATATGGCAACTGACCTTGCTTACAAAAACCGTTTATTACGTGGTGATTTATTCTATAAAGTAACCGCAGGTCCTGATGGCACCCACATCATTCACTTGTATTCAACTCCAGGTTCTAAATTAACATTCGGAGCATTGGCAAATGTTAACGGAGGTATGTCATTGGTTGGTTGTGAAGTATGGTATACATATTATGATACCACAGCCGACAATGAAGACGACTGCAGACGTATCAATCCTGATGTTATTTTAACTCCAGATAAGATACCTTTGGATGATGTCGACTTTGCTTATCTTAATGGTCCAGCAAAAACTACGGTCCGTAAACTATTCTTTGCAAAGGCTAAAAAGACATTAGCAAAAACATATGCAAAATTTAGTGGTAAGGTTTCAATTATGGATGCTGAACAGGTTATAGATTATAATATTTTATACCAGGAAGGCGAAAGCGAATATAAAGAGGCAATGGAAGATTTAATAAAACGTCTCGAAGATATGACACCATGGGAAACATTGAAACACCAGGCAGAAATAGTTGAAAGTATGCAGAAGATTATGGCGGCAAAGCCAATGCAAATGATTACAGTGTAAACAACAATAAAATTGAACGGGGAATATCTGACTGATACTCCCCGTTTTTGTATTGATATTTGGCTTTATATACGTATCTTTTAATATAAAAAGGTATTTATATATGAGGAAATATCATTTTTTCCGAAATACAAGTATTTATTAATTTAATAATTAGAAAATATGGCAAATAATAAGAATAAGACTGTCTTACAACGACTTGGCGATGTTATAATGGGTACGGGCAATGGAAGTATGAATTCATTGGCTAAAGTGGCTAATTACAATATTATGCCACAACAACCAACTGGTACCGATGAAGTACTATACGCATTTGACACACCAGAAGAAAGAGACAGAAAACTAAAGACATTAAAACAAGAGAAACTTCTTGCATACCAATGGCATAAAATTGGTTATGATTCAGCGATGACAAACCTTGCTGGTTTAACCCAGGTAAAGGTTATGTACCGTGACGCTGATCTTATGGACCAATTCCCAGAAATCAATGCTGGTTTACATATTCTATCCGAGGAAGCAACTACATTGGATGCAAAAGGTAAAATGATTCACGTATATTCAAAGTCAAAGAGAATTAAAGCAATTCTTGAGGACCTATTTGAAAACCGTTTGGATATTAAGGTTATGTTACCTATGATTACGCGTGCAACCTGTAAATATGGTAACGAATATATGTTCCTTAATATTGATACAGAGAATGGTATTACTGGTTGGAGAGAGTTGAATGTACACGAAATGACCCGTGTAGAAAACGGTTTTAACAGTGTTTATGGTGCTGGCCAGGTTGCTGGTAATATTAACACTATGAATATGAATCCAAATGATGTTAAATTCATTTGGGAAGGACATAACGAAAGTATGCCTTATCAATCTTGGCAGGTTGCTCACTTCCGTTTAATTAAAGACTCAATTTATCTTCCTTACGGTGCTTCTTGGATGAACGGTGCCAGAAGACACTGGAGAATGCTTTCAATGATGGAAGATGGTATGTTGCTTTATCGTTTGGAGAGAAGTATCGAACGTCGTATATTCAAAGTTAACGTTGGTTTAATTGACGACGCTGATATTCCTAGTTATTTACAGCAATTTATGAACACAGTAAAACGTGCTCCAATTATTGACCCAGCAACAGGTCAGATTGATTTGAGAAAGAATTTCCTTGATGTAAGTGCTGACTATGTAATTCCAGTAAGACCTGGACAGGATCCATCTTCTATTGATACTCTTCAATCCGCGCAGAATCAAACTGCAATGGACGATATTCAATACATTGAAAATAAGATTCTTTCTGTGCTTCGAGTTCCAAAGTCATTCTTGAATTTCCAGGATGCCCAGGGTAAAGCACAGAACCTTTCACTTCAGGATATTAGATTTAATCGTGTTGTTAACAGCATCCAGCAAGCAATCCTTATGGAATTGAACAAGGTTGCTATTATTCACTTGTATCTTCTTGGCTTCAGTGATGAATTAACAAACTTCACATTGTCCTTGAATAATCCATCTAACCAGATTGAGGCAACTGAACTTGATAATCTTCAGAAGCGTATTACTGCTGCTACAGCCGCTCTTGCTGAACAGGGTGGTGGTATTCCACTTATGTCATGGCACCAAGTGCAAAAGGAAATTATGGGTAAAACTGATGATGAAATTTCAACCATTCTTAACGAAATAAGAATTGAAAATGCCCTTGCTGTAGAATTACAAATGACATATCAAATAATTAAGAAGACAGGATTGTTTGATAAGGCAGACAGATTGTACGGAGAACCAGGTGCTAAATATCAAGGCCCACCACAAGGAATGGAAGGTGGAATGGGAGGCCCTGGAGGTGGTGGCGGAGGCTTTATGCCGCCAATGGATGACGGCGGAGGCTTCGGAGAAGGTCTTGGTGACTTAGGTGAACCAGGTGCTGAAGGAGGCCCAGATTTAGGCGGAGAAGAAGAGTCTGCTGATATGGGTGAAGGTGGTGGTGCACCACTATCCGAAAGTTTCAGAGACATAATGGACAAAATTTCAAAACAACAATTCTTCGAAACATACATGAAAATGATAAATAAGGATGAGTATGAGGAAAAGAAACGACCAGAGTTGTTAAGTAAAAATATCCTTATTAACGAAGATTTAACACGTACAGTAAATGATCTTGGCGTTTTATCTGATAAAAATGAAGAATTGGAAGAATTATTAAAGGAATAAAAGGTATTTATAGTAAAGATTTTTTAAAAATATGGCAAAATTGAATTTAAATACAGTAGACGGTCTCACTAAGTTAATGAACGAAATGAACAACGTTTTTAACAAGAAAATAAAGAAAGTGGAATTGGATGAATCAATTAAAAATATTGATAACATTTCATTTATTGAATGCCGTCAGTTATTCGAGGGTATATCTGATAAACTATATGATTCAAAATCTGGTTCAAAGTTAATCGTTAAGTACATTAAAACCATCAAAGAAAACAATGAACTTAAACGTATGTACGTGTGCTCAGATGTTTTGAAGTATGACAACGCTTCTTCAAATCCAACATTGTTGGTAAAAGAAGCCGCTGAATTAATGTCTGGTGTTGATAAAAAGAAATTAGATGAAGGTTTGAAAGAACTTAAGTCTATTCTTAAAGAGGCTGTTAAAGATGTAAAGGTTACAACTGAAACAATTACATCTGCTATCAGCGAATCAAAGGATATTAACAATGATATTACTTACATATTAACAGAGGAAAAGAAACCTTCTAATCTTGTTGCTTACACCAATGCGATGAATAACGTTATTGGTTACATTACAGAAAGTAATAAAAAACTTAACGAAAATTGTGATAAGGTAGATAATATTAAGATTAAAGACATTGAAAAGTTACTTGAGAACGATCTTGAAATATGGGAGAATGCGGCAATTGAAAAATTGGTCATTTCTGACCTCGCTGGTAATAGTAAACAAAACATTTTCGAGGAATATAAATCAAATTGTATGAATTTGATCAATGATTTACTTGAAGATGATGACAACGAGACTATTACTAAGAGTCAACTTATGAACATGAAGGAAGGACTAGAAAAGAAAACATATCACGAAGAAACAGCAAATGATGATATTATGAAACTAGCCCAACTTGAAAGTACTTTGAAAGATTAATATGAAAAAAATCACATTAACAGAGGAACAATTAAGATATATTATTGCGGAGTCACTTGCTGGTTCCGCATATCTTAATGAATCTGTTTTATCTAACATTGGTGATCGTATTAAAACCAGACTTGAAAAAGATTTTGGTAGATGTAGAACTACTCAGGATTATCTCAAAGTCCTTGCTATCTATGTTTCAATTGGTTTCTTAAGTATTGCTGGTGCCAAGTCTATTATTACAAGTTTATTTCCAAGCCAAACCGAGATTGTTATGCAACAATTCGAGGAAGAGGTAAACAAAACTATCGGTAATCAAGAAGAAACTGCAGATTTTAATCAGGAACAAGAAGTTCAAGATCAAAACCAAGAGGAAGAAGACGCAAAGTTACACCAACAGAAGGTATCTGAAGTAGATAACCTTATGCATTATGTTGCTAAATTGAACGGTAGAGAAAAATTACTTGATTTAAGTGCTGAGAATATAGTATCACAATGTGAGAAATATAATTTCCCATTACCTTTATTATTGGCCCAGGCGCATATAGAAAGTCACTTTGGTACCACACCAAGAGCACAGAGAACAAATAGTGTATTTTCTGTTGGTTCTTATGACAATGGTAAAAATGCCTGTATGTTCAATAGTAAAGATGAATCTGTGGAACATTATATAAAAACTATGCAGAATTACTATCTTAATAATAAAACGGTTGATGAATTATTAACACCAGGTAATTTTGTTAACGGAATTGGTAATAGATACTCAAGTAATAAAAACTACGAGAGAGAGGTTCAAAGAACAATTAACGGGCTTATCAAGAAATATTGTCCTAGTTGTTTTTAAAAAATAATTGTATAATTACGACATTATGAAACAATTTGATAAAAGAAATGTCTCTAAGAAGTCTAAGAGTGATTTCGGAGACGCGCAAGGAAAACATCAAAAAGCAAAACAGAATTTTTTAAATACAAAAAGATCAAAAGGCAACAAGGGCAATATGCGATGGGCTGACCTTGATAGTGATTACTAAAAAATTACATCAGGGGTATTGACTTTTATAAGAATTACGTTATATTTTAATATATAATGTAATTTTTTTTATGGAAGTTAAAACAAAAACAGAAAAAGCGGTACGCTTAAATAGTGAAAAGACAATATCAAACGAGAATTTTAAAATTAAGATTGGTACAACTAATAAGGTAAACCCACAGGTGGTTTATGTAGAAGGAAAGACATTTATCAAACCGTTATTCGAAAAAGATGACTATTCCAAAAACATTGGCGAGATTAAACGTTCATTTAACCGAATTATCCAGGATAACCTAAACGGACACGAATTATATTTACCAAAGTACATATTTGATTTCCAGGTAGCACAAAGCGGTGTGTCAGTAAATAAAAAGTCATTCCTGACATTCCAATTCCTAATTCGCCAGCGACAAGATAAAATGATTATTAAGTTGAAGGATATTAAGGCTGCTTCAGAAAGTTTGATCAATAAAATTGTTGATGAGTTCTCAGAGCAGGTAAAAAGCCACGATTTTACTATCACAAAAACAAAGCGTTAATGTATTTATTATATAAACAATAATAATACAATGGCTCAATATTTTTACATAAATAGTAATTCTGTAAACCCAACATTACGTGTTGAGTTGGTAAACGACGCAAAGTATGACTGGTTTAAGTCTACATCTTTCAATGAGGCTATACAGAATGCTACAATTACGTTCACAATGTGGGACGAACATAATGTTTTGAAAATTTCAAAGGCACCTTGCAATCTTATTTTAAGTGAAGGTTCATGTGAAACAAGATATATTATCGAATATCCGTGGAAAGAAAGAGATACCAGAAAAAAGGGTATCTTTGAAGGACGGTTTGAAATAACATTCAATGGCGACTTGAGAAAACCAAGTACGGAAACAGAAATATATCAGAATGATGAAGTAACAATGCAGAATGTAGAATACCCTAAGGGTAAGTTTGTTGTTCCTATTTATGAAGATTTAAAAATTGAAATTAAATAATCATTTATTAAAGAAACGAACAGGAATACCCCTTTCAACCGCAAGATCGTAAATCATTTTTGTATCTTTTCTATTATCGTTGAATGCAATAAGTGCATTACAGTTTGCCAGTAACTCTTCGTTACGTACTTTTAACGCGTTCTTTCCGTGGTCTCTCCAGTTTGTGTAGAAGTTTTTTACATTAATACCAAACTTGGTACTGAAAAGATCAACAAAAGAATCGCCAGTAGAGAAAATAGTAATCGGTTCTTTTTCTTCCGACTTTCTCTTCAGGCAATTGATACACTTTCCCTGGCAGTAATAATAATCGTTTAGGCCTTCGGCCCCAATGATAGCAACATTAAACATAAATTTTATACAATAAAGTTTATTACAATTATACAAAAATAAAATTATGGAGGCCACTCAATGAGTTAGCCTCCCTTTTTTATTATAAATAAGAATGTGACCTGAAAATATCAGATTTATCTTTACCTATAAATACCATCAAAAACTGAGATATTTACCAAAAAAAACTTTTCTGAAAATATTCTTTTTTTATGTGTATTATTGGTAACTATGGAAGTATTTATAGTAGGTAACTATCGTTTTAAACTATGATAAAAAGAACTTTTTTAGACAAAACAAATACAATTAGAAGTGGTAGCCACGAGAATTACGGGCTACACCCAGTGTGTATGTTAAACTACGGCGGAGAGAAGACAAGAGTACTTGTTCACTTCGACGTTACTGACATTGAAAACTGGCTAGAAGATAAAGAAAAGGCTGCAGATTGTCGACACATCTTAAAAATGACTAACTGCGGTTCAATTGACATTAAGAAATTTGGTTTAAAGGTACCAAGTCATGATTCTTATGGCGAGAAGAACAGGGCGGTGTCATTCACTGTGTATGCCTTTCCAATCACAGAAGAATGGGATGAAGGTATTGGTTTCGACTCAACACAGGATTTTTGGCTTTCTGGGACGGGAATTGTTTCAAATGAAGGAAGTAACTGGTATAACAGTAAAAGTGGCTACAAATGGCAAAAAACGGGTTGTATCGGCCTTGATATAGATGTAGAGGATGCAATCGCTTCACAACACTTTGATCACGGCAATGAAAACCTTGAAATGGACATTACAGCATATGTAAACAAGGTACTTGCTCATGAAATTCCGAATAATGGTTTATGTTTGGTTTTTGATCCAGAATTAGAGGGTCGTGAAGATGTAAAATTAACACAATATGTCGGATTCTTCGGAAATAAGACAAACACATTTTATGAACCAGTAGTTGAAAGTCGTATTGATGATTATGTCAGAGACGATCGTTATAACTTTGCACTTAAGAAAACAAATCGTTTGTATCTATATTGCTGTACAGATTCTCAATTTGAAAAACTTGACACATTACCAACTTGTGAAATTGATGGTGAACAATATCCAGTTACACAACAAGATACTGGTGTATATTATGCTGAGGTTAATTTAGACGGGGAGCCAGATATGATACATTATGACAAGTGGTCTGGTACACTTTCTGGGGATTCGTTTGATGATATGGAATTTGAATTTGTTACACATCCTTCATTATCTCGTTTCCATATTGGTCCTGATACACCTAAAGATAACATATTTGAACCATCGTTGGCTGGATTAAACGATGACGAAACAATTAACCCTGGTGATATTAGAAAAATTGACGTTAAGTTTAGAATACCATACAGTACACAATATGTAACTTTGGACGATGCACAATATAGGATTTATTCTAAGGATGGTAATAGAGAAGTAACTGTTATCGATTGGGAATGGATTAACAATGCAGGTATGACAAATTACTTCGTTATTAAGGCTGATGAATTAGTACCAGGTGATTATTACGTTGATATACGTGTTAAATTGAGATCTCAGACAAAAACGTTTAAGAATAAATTAAAATTTAATAAAGCAAACGATATAACTAGAATAACAAGATAAAGAAAACCCGAAGGAAATCCTTCGGGTTTTTTAATTGATTCTAACTGAATCACTCAATAGTATTTTACCAATTTGGTCTTTAGTTGTTCCGTATTTTCTTTCAAAACTTTTTACTGTGTCATCATTAACAATTGGAAGGTTGGTATAGTTGTGTGTGTGGTTTTTAAACATAATTAAAAACTCAGATAAAAATTCACATAATTTATCACCGTATGGTAATTGGTGAGCCTTCTGTAAAAATTGTACCATTTGTTCGTCTGACAATGATTCGTTTTTATCATCCATTCTTATGTATGGGTCGCCCATATTTCCAATTAAATTAATTTTATCTGCTACGATTGATGCTGTACTTCCAATTTTTTCAGTTGATTCTGTAATAACAGACTTTCTCATATCCGTTGTTTTTGAATTTATCCTCTTTTTATAAGATAAACCATCTGGATAAAATTTCAATTTTAAGAAGGCTGGATTGTCTACATTAAACTTGATATTTTGATCTTTTAACGTGTGTACACCACAACGTACTCTAATATCGTTATCAGTTAAAATAATGTCCGTATTTTTACGACCATAGATTGCAATGTCCTCATCTTTGGCAAATGCCCCTTTATTCTCGTTAGTCACTGGACTCATTGTTGCCATTGATCCACCTTTCATAAGGTTAGTGGCACCACCAAGATAATATTGACACTCAAAAAATTGAGGTTGAGAAATAATTGGACCTAGATAATATCTTTGTCCGTCTGTTTTATTTTCGTCTTCACTAACAACTAAAACAGTTTCACCAACCTTTGGTTTAATATGTAACATTTTTGGCAATAGCGGATACACAAATGGTAATTCGTCGTCTTTTAAACGATTATCAATTGGTCTTACCCTGGCTTTTATTCTTTCGCCATCTTTACTATCGGTTATACTAATTACTTCTCCTGTTGCTATCATTATCGTAAAATTCCGTGAAAATCTGGTATGTTTATATTTGTCCCACTAAACGTGCCTGGCCCCGCTGCTGTTTGAACTGTACCACCAACTTGTATTGCACCTAGTGGTATTGCTACATCAACCCTGGCATCCATTTTTAATGCTTTAATGAGTTCTTCTACTCGAATAACTTCCATTGCTTCTGCAATGTTTTGTGAACCGTCTGCAGCACGCCCAACTGGTGCTCCAGCCTCACTTTGTCTTTTTATTATATTTGCTGCAATTGTTGACGCTGATAAACCTGGCCTTTGTATAGCACTACATACCAAGATAATACCTGGTATTTTTGTAAGTGGCGCACGTGCTGCAGTTATAGCCTTTTCTATCGCCTGGCTAATTGCTTGTATTGAAAATGCCATATTATCTTAGTTTTAACAATTATTATTTCCTGGTGCGGTTTGCATTGGTACAATATCCGCATAACGTACATCGTCGATATTTAATGTACCATCAGCATATCTTGCAATATTCAATGGTAACATACCGCAATTTGTAATCAATTGTAATATCAAATCCTTATAGTCTCTAACGGTCTCAAGTAATAGACGCATTGTGAATATTTTGATGATTGGTCCTAGTTTTTCCATTAAGAAATTAAACAACTCTTTTAAAATTAACTCAAGGCATTGTTTAATGATGTTCTCAATTAGGTTTCTTAATTTGGACAACAAATCATTTATTGAATGGAATGTGAAATTTTGTTCCCATCCTTTAATATCACTAATATCACCCATTATTGCTGAGTTAATAGCATAAAGCATAGTAACCTTAGGTGACAGGATTTGCATCACAATTTCTGTTACAGTTTGTTGCAAAAAGTTATAAATAAATGATACATCACAAGCAAACTTCATATCTACAGATATTTCTGGTGCATTTGAAATAGTATCGGAAATACTGGTTAATGCATCATTAATTGCTCCTTGCTGGTCCTCAGATTGTGATATTTTTTTTATTTTATCTACAATTAAACCAGTATCTACCTCATTTACATTAACTAGGGTACCATCAAGATCAAATTCCCCGTTCTTTGCCATTTCGGCACGTTTCATTGCATTATCAAATTGTTCGTTTGTAAATGTATTTACACAAGGTTGTTGTTCAATATCTTCATCACTTTGTGCAGTCATGATGTTTTTAACCATTTCAGAGACTTGCTGTTTAACAATATTCTTTTCAAATGTAACGCCAACTCCAATCGTGGATGAAAGTGATAACATTGAATTAATAATGTTTGCGACTAATGTCTTTGTATCAAATAGTTTCAAACTAAAAATATAATCATAATTGAATTCAAATATAGTACGGTTTATATAAAAACTACCATTCTTTGATTTATATCTATATCTATTTTCTGGAAGAGTTACTTTGATAATACCGTCACCATCGGTAATGTTACCACTATCAATATATCTGCAGCACATTATACTTTTTTTGGTAATTGTTTTATTACCGTCTGTAATTTTTCCGTCTTGGACACTACTATCAAAAAATGCTTCACTCAACGGCCAAGTATAAATAGGATTATCATCCGTACCGATATTTACAACACTTGCTAATAAATCAGATTGAACATTTACTCGATTATCCCATAGTTTACCGTCGGCACCACTTTTATTGATTATATACCATAAAAATGCATTAAAGTCAGATGACTTATAAACAGTATTAACGTTGTAATCCAGGTTGTAAATATTAGGCTTAGTATCAAAATAAAATATTGAACCAAAATCGTCACAAGGACAATTTTGTAACGTGCCGAATGTGTCGATCATTGCAATGTTCACTTTTAAGCCTTTTCCACTTTCTCCATCAATGTTAACTGAAGACTCTTCAATTAGCCAATCTGGTATCATTGGTTCAACTGGACATCCACCAAATAAATCTTTGATATTTGCAAATAAAATACCTTTAATTGCATATTCAATAGCGTTTAAAATACCACCAGTTGCTTTTTCTGACGATGCTGTTAGTGTTTCTTTCATGTCGTCGGTCCAGATCGCTTCACCACACAGTATTTTCGATAGCCAATTATATATATCCGTTTGAGTTAAACCAATAACTCTTAATAGGCTCAACATATAACCAAGAGAAGTACCTATGTCTATAGACTCCATGATTGAATCAGTGTTCTTTAGACTTGGGTAATTCTCTACTAATGTCTGTATGGCCGCAATTGAGCCAAACGTTTTGCTCTGTATGTCTTTAACTTTTGACATTTTATTTCTTTAGTTGATATTGTTCAGTTGTCGGAGATTGTGGTGTGTTTACATCCTTTGCTAATTGTTTCAACTTGTTAAGGTTTAGAATATCTGAACCCTTTGTTTCATTAATAGCCTTGTTAACATCACCGTTATGTTTCAATATTTCGGTCATCAACTTTGAAATTTCCAATTTCTGTTGGATAGCCTTCTGCTGGAGAGTGATATAGTTAGCCATAATCTTACCATATTTCTCCTTACCGTCTATATCAAGGTCGTTGATAACTGTTACATTGGCAATCTTGTTGATTTCCTCTTGAATTTGGTTTGTTTGCCTGGTTGCAAGATCGTAGTTCTCCTGCAACAACTGTTCAATTTTGTCAATGTTATTTAATTTAACTGTATATCTTTTCTTTTCCATACTAATAAATACCAATAAAATAAGTTTTTAGTTGATAAGAGCGTCTTTTATTATCAGAAATTCTTTCTTGTATTTCTTCATATTGTCACGTATACCTTTTGCATCCAGTTTCGTCTGTTCTTTAAGGAAAAATAAGACAGCATTCTTATTTAATTTGTTACTACCATCTGTACTAAGAACAAAGTCCCAATTTTCAAACAAGTTTTTCAATGCTTTACCAAGTTTAACTTCATTTTCCTTCAATCCATATTCCTCTGGATTTTCAATCATGGTGCCAATCCTGGTAATCATTTTGTCAACTGCACTGGTTGCAATACGCTCGTTTCTGTCAACCTTATTAGCATACTTTGCATTATTTGTAAACTCTTCTTCATCAAGATCGTAAGAAGGATTACGTTGGGCGTTCTTAGTATATGTTTCATTACGCCCAATCAAATAATTCTTACAAGTATTGCCATAATATGAGTATGCTCGTTTTCCTTTTGACGGGTCAAACATATCAGCCTTTGTTAGTAAAAAAGACAAAGCGTCATTAAATGTATCATCAAATGATTCATCAGGTACATACAAATGATAGCGCCTAATAATAGACTCTATCATTTTTTCAAAGGCATGTTTTAAGATGTTGTTATATATGTCGTGACTTTCATCAACTAATGACATTAACTCATCATATGGTAAATTTGTGCCAATTATGTCCTCATCAGTGATTTTAGCAAGTTTTTCTTCTGTCTCAGGAACAATCCCGTTCTTCTTGAGGGTTTTCATGATTAGTCTGTATCGTTTAGCAGCAGTTTCTTGTGTTTCACCGAAATAGTTTTTATCGACATTCTTTGGCTTTCTACCTCTCTTAGCCATTTTTACTTCACCTCTTCTACTTTCTTATTTTTTTCCTCTTCAAATGTCTTATTTCGATCCTCTTTGAAGAAATATTCCTGTTTTGCTAACTTAACCAAGAACTTACCTTCTTCTGGAGTAATTGTCTTTTGTGTCTCAACCATATAACTACCATCACGGCCAATTGTATGTTGATATCCAATCTTTGGAATTACATGGATCAACTTCTCCTTGTAAGCGGCACGAAGTAAAAATTCATACCAGGCTGCAATCTTTAATGATTTCTTTAGACAACCAAGACTAATGAAATCTTCTGTCTTGAACAAACCGCCAGTACAGTTGAAATCCATATACTTGTCAAGTTCGTCGGAATTAATAACACCCATTTCATCTACGAATGACATATCCAATGCAATTTCGTTACCGAAACTTACCATTTTTAATTCACCGTTTTCACCCTTTTCATAATATTCATTAATTGGAAGAATAATACTATACTCTGGATGCTCAGCGATGTAACGTTGCATTACGTTAAAATAGTTGTCTGTAAACTTGTCATCATATTCAAGAATTGTGAAGTACTGGTCTGTACAAGCATACACGGCTTTGTTGATTTGTGAAACAAAGTCAGTTTCACCCTTGTTTTCAACATTAACAATTCCTGTAGCAATCTTCAACTTATGTGCAAGTTTTTCCGCTTTATAACAAAGATCGAGTGGGCCAACGAACATAATTTCATATTCTTCATTCTCAGCAGGAACACTTTTTAATGCTCTTTCAAGAAGTTCTTCTTCATATTTATGAATTGGTATAATAATTGTAATATTCTTCATTTTTATTTTTCTTTTGTTTCACCATTATTTTTATATGTCTCAAGTGCCTTTAGCATATATTCAAATTCAGTCTTTCTTGTTTCAAATAAACCTTTTACATATGCTTCTTCAATGTCTGCACTTTGCTTGTCTGTTCTATATTCAGCAACTGTTTTATCCATTGCATCATAAATGTCATGAGGAATACCGTCCTGCATAAATGTTTGAACAACACTGGCCATAAGTGAATGTACGTCCTTTGTATTATAGAACCAGGCACCGTTATCCTGGATAACGCCATCTTTTATTAACCATTCTGGTTCACTCTCTGGTATTTTACCAATAATAATATTACCACAAGCCATGGCTTCAAGTGCTGAAATACCAAAATCTGTAAACGGATCATTCCAAATGGTTGCCACACTTTCGCGTAGAACATTGGCAAATGTTTCTTTACTTTCACCGTTGATATAACGGAATGATACGAAACCATACATAGGATACTTCCACTTAAACGGCTTAACAATTGAGTTAATGTCATTTTGGTCCTTTGAGATAATATTAAATATAAGTTGTTTTTCCTTTCCATCGTTATGGAATATGTCGTCAACACAAGGACGAACAACTTTTGTTACCACGTCAGGGAATACTTCTGAAAGTCTATTTGCTAAATTTTGTGATGTTGTAATACAATCGTGAATATTCATATGACCCCAGGTTACGCCTGCAGGTATAAGTTCTGTCATAAAGTCATAGTTCTGTAAAATTACAACGCGCTTGCAAGGTAGAGTCTTTGTTTTACCCATAATATCAGCCAAAACCTCTGGAATAAACAAGAAATCACTAGGTGAACTGTTTACCATATCTTTTGATACGTTGAAGTGTGGTAACTTTGCATATTTCTCACCAAGCCAATTTTCAACTCCAACAAACTCCTTTTCAGCATAAAGCATTTCCACTGTGTAACCAAGTTCCTTCAATTTATATGCCGTTTGATAAATGTATGTAAGGGACCCAGATGGCACACCTTTTGTGTCATAAACAAAGAACATTACTTTAAACTTTTTATCGTTTAATTTCTTTAATTCCTTTGTTAAATTCTTAATTTTATTATCAATATTTTTATTTTCCATAATTATTCAATTTCTTTTAAAAAACCTTCTGTTATTAATGTGTTTATTGCGACCTCAAGGCCAAATGGTATATTATCAATTTTATCCGTTTCTTCATATCCAAACTCTAATACTTGCATTAACATAGTTTTAACTAGGTCATACCTTATATTATCTATTTGGGACACCCCAAATGATGTTGTTTCTCGAATAGTCTTTGTCGTTACGCCAAATGCTTCTGGGCTATCTTTTGCAACCTCTTCGTCTGTTTGATAAAGATCTGTAATTTCAGATTCTTTAAGCGGATGCTTATTTGAGTAGTGAACAAAATCTAGTATTTTCTTAAGGTCGAGATAAAAACTTTTGCCTTCAAGTTCAATTACCATTTTATTCTTCAGTTAATTTTGTGATTATTTCTTTGTCTTCAATAAGTTCAGAAAGGGATTGATAAGTTAAATCGGCTTCCAAATCTTTATTGTATGAAGTTTCGATCTTGACAACCTTCTTACCTTCTGGTTTTTCTTTAATTAGTTTTGGCTCTGCAGTAACAAGCACGTCACAACGGTCCCAAATAGTAGAAGAATCGAGTGGGAAATATGTTTCTCTTACTCGCGTAGCCATTTTTGAAAGGAAGAAATGTGTGAAACCGATTGAAGCATTAAATTCAAATGGATTAGTAAGTATTACGTCAACTAGTTCATCTTCCTCAGCCAATGAAAGAAGCCATAAGTTAAATTTCTTGTCAAGCATCTTTTCTACTGCTTCTGCTTCCGCAAAAATTTCGAATACATAATCTTCGTAAAGGAACTGTTGATAATCCTGCTTTGTCTCAAATCCAAGAATTTCCTGGAAATTATTTGTTGATAAATCAACTTCTTCAGTATTAAAACTTGGATCAACGTATTTCTTATAAATTTTCAAGATTTGTTTTGTTTTGTCTCTTAAGACATCATCAAGTGTAAATGCTATTTTCATATTTTATTCTCTTTTATTCTGGTTTATTTTCTTCTTGTGGATTTGGAGCACTTAACGGGCCTTCTACTGGTTTGTGCTCCTGGATAAATGTCTTGTAAAGTTCTGCACGCTGTGCTGTAACATTTCTCAAATCATACTTCTCATGTACGTCATTGTAAAGATTATCTTGGAGTTGTTTTACAAGGTCTGGATTATTGATGAGAAGTTTGATATATCTGAACCAGTTCTTTCCGTTCTTTGTATCGTCAACCAACAATGCATTTCCTTCTGGATTAATAGTACCACCCTTTTCAAATGCATTAGTAAGGTCAAGAGTATAAGGACCATAATTTGAAGCAACAATTGCTGTATGTGAGAAAGCACACTCGGCAACCTTCAATGGTGACTTCACATAGTTAAATTCACTTGTCGCAAGCGGTGCCAGGAGCACATCAACATTTGCATAATGCTGATAATACTTGTCGATTGGTTTTGTCCAACATCTGCGATATGGCTCATTAGGAGTGTTTGGATAATCCAAATTAGGAATAAACTGTTCAAGGAACATTCTATACTGTGGTGAAACGATCTTGTAGTCTGATGTCATCATCAATTCATAACGATACCATACGCCTTCCTTTGGTTTGATTGGTTCTGTCTTTGATTCCTTTGTAACAGGATTGATAACAGTTCTATGACCGCTCAAGTCATATCCACAAAGCACAAATTGTACCTTTGCTAATTCTTCTTTACTTAGTTTCTCTGAGATTTTACCAATAAGTTCCATATCCTTCTCGTGTGTGGAACCCATGATCATACCAATACGCAATCTGTCAGATTGTGGTTTTACAATCTTGAAACGTTCATCTTCTGGATTAATTGCATTTGGAAGTACATATACATTTTTATTGTACGTTCTGATTAAATCAGCAAACAATGGTGTTGTAGTAGTAACGTAGTCAAACAACTTTAGGTTGTTTTTAATGAGTTCGTCAGTGTGGTATGCTTTAAGCATTGCAAATTGAGGATGTCTAAAGTCAAGTTTCCAGTGGTCATCAATATCCATAACAGTAACGATACCGTTCATCTTAAAGAATAACATTGCTTTAAGGAACGCGGCCATATTGTTATACAAACCCTTATGGATATGTATAAGTTGATATTTCTTGAAACTTTCCAGGTCATCCCAATTTGGGTTCATTTCGATTGTTACACTAAATTGATCTGGGAATTGTTCTTCCAATTGAATGTGTGGCTGAATTGAGCGGTAAAAACCTACACCACCTCTTCCGTCAGACGGAATAACTAAAATATTAAATTTCTCCATTATATTAATTTTTACTTTTTAATAAAAGTTATGAAATACAACAGAAAAATCAATACAAAAAAAAAATAAGTCCAGAAAAAATCTGAACTTATTCCTCTAAATTTGTTATGTAATCTAAAAAATTGTAAAAACCTTGTCTGTCGTCTTCATTTTCGAAACCATATGCCATGAAATCCTCAATCTCGGCACCATTCACATTACTACATAATATATATCTGCCATTTTTTGCCCAGGCTAAATACATTTCTTCATGTTTTTCATTGTCAATACTTGCCTTTATTGGGAAAATATCTCCTAAGAAATTTTCTGAATAATATCTATTTGACATTTCTGGTAACGTAATATTATTATTACGAATGTAACGTTTTAATTTTTTACTGTTAATCCAGAAAAATGTACCAGCGTAATACCACTCATATTTACTATTAATGTGCGGATGATATGTAAATTGAACCATTAATGAACCATATGACATTTTAAATGGTTCTTTTTCCAGGTAGTGAACAATATCATCATAACCGCCATGTAAATGGGATAGTGATTGATAATACAGAGCAGAAACCCAGGTGGTCGTTTGTTCTATTGTTTTTCTATCTAGATCAGAAACACCTTTTGAATGTGCAAAAAATACTAAATCATCTTCACCTAGTTTATCTACAACTTCTCTTTTTAAAGTCGGACACTCTCTAAGTGTTGTATTCTTTACAATATCAAATTCAAGTTTTCCAATACCGTTAAAAATATTAAACAGTTTTTGTTCAACTTCTTTTATTGAATCATAATCGTCATCAACTTCTGGACAAATAGCAAAATATGCTTCATCAAAACAATCTCTATAGTGTCTTAGACATTTAAAATGTAAATTATAGATTGGGTTTGTTCTCCAATTACTATCAATGTAGAAATGAAATACTAATTTTTTCTTCATACTTACTTTTTTCTATTTTGTTAATTAGGCTTTCTTTTTCTTCAATGTTAGTACTGCTTCGTAAAGGTTACCCTTTGTATCAATGAAATGAATCTTATTACCACCAGATATTTTCATACCAGCAAAATTAGCAGATTCATTCAATACCTTATTTTGAGAGAAATAATTCTTTAGACTTTCGTCAATTAAGTACTTAATGTAATTGTAATCAACTGAAGCGCTTGGTTGTGGAGTATACTGTGTTTGCTCGTTAATCATTTGTGGCTGTTGTTGCTGATGTTGCCAGTTCTTATTGTATTGTATATTTGGTAATTGTTTATTACCCGTACCTTGTGGTTGTGTGTTTCCACCACCGTTAAGGCCAGCAAGGAATGATGCTGGAATATCACCAGCATAATCACCAAGATTTGATATTTCTGGGTTTAGCACGGCACTTTGAGAAGGCATTTTTTGAAATGATTCAAGAATACGTCTATCAATTTTTGTATTATTAGGATCAATTTGTTTTGGTGCTTCTGGTTTAAATTGTAAATATTGAATTGGCTGGCCATTATCAGCATTTTCAAACATCTTTGATTCCCTTGATTTAACACCACCACTAGGAGCACCTGGTGTACTTGCATCTACTTTGTCCCAAAATCCCTTATTCATCATTAATTGTTGGGCGTGGGCTAATACATTATCTATATTCATAACTTATGTTTTACTTTTTTTCTATTTCGTTGTTGTTATTAATTTCGTCATTAGGTTTTGTATTTTCTGGTTCTTCCTGACTCGTATTGTCCTTATAAATCGGGCCATTGTTTGATATCTTGTTATAAGAAACTCTTGAATTATTATTCCTGGTTTCAATATTACCCTTTGTAATTGGGCCAACAGTTTGTGTTGCATTTTCATCACCGAAGTTCTGAACCTGTTGCATATCATTTGCAGATTTAGCGTTGGCACCATTCTGGAAATATTGTTGTCCTTCTGAACCTTGCCAATTGTAGAAGTTCTTTGCTAGATTTGGCATGTCTTTTATATTTACTGGTTTCTTCTTCAATTGTTTCTTCAAACCGTACAATGGATCGCGTTCGCGTTTTTCTGCGGCACGTCTATCATTTGCAGCCTTTAGACCCTTATATTTACCAGTACCTTGTGCGTATGCAGCAGCATTACCGAAGTCAGCCTGTACTAATACATCCGTCATTGAATTATCACCTTTAGGATTATATTTACCTTCTGCACTGAACTGTGCGCCTGGAGGTTCTGAGAAGTGTTTATTTTTATTACCTTCCCATCCTTCAATCCTGTCTAGACGAAACATCTTCCAACCTGGGGTCTTTGTTTTTGTATCACCATATGGCTGGAATGCACGCAAAACAAGGTTACCAGATTTACTATGTCCTAAAACTACTGGTTGAATAATACGTTTTCCACTTCCTTTCGGATCCTGGTCTGCTCGATATGTTAATTCAACTTCGTAACGTTTTTTAATAGCATCGGTAACCGCATCTAGGTTTGCTTCTTCAGTTAATATTTCCCTTAATATTTGTTCTGCGTAAGTCATAATGAAGAATTATTGTACTTTATATTGACCAAGTAAAAGGTTTGCAGTTGTGTCAACTGAGTTTACACCATATTCATTTTCTGGGTTATACTTGTTCATACCTTGTAACTGGAGACGACCACTGTACTTTAATCCACCACGGCCATTACGGTCATATGAACCACCAACTGTTTGTGATTCTGATTCGTGAGTAATCAAGTTACCATAACTCATCTTTTGTGTACGAACGCCATCTTTAGAAACAGAAAAGTCTTCTGGTTTAGCAACAGCAAAACCCATAGAAACACCAGTACCCTTACCTTGAGGGTCACCGTCTGATTTTGCATCTTCGTGGTTTTCGTTATATTCTCTACCAACTGTTTCGTCGGCATAGTCATTTTTAATTACAAGTTCTTCACGTTTTGTAATACCAATGTTTTCAAGTCTACTTTGTTCTGACATAATTTCAGTATATTTTAATATATTATTTTCATTTTAAAAATCAACATTATTATTGGTTGAAATAATGGAGCACACCATTATTTAATTGTTCACCGTCCTGGTGATGCCCTTTACCAACACTTGTTTTTGTTTTAGTAACATCATTAACATCATTGAGTTGTCCTAATTCAGAAGTATTATTCTTTGCTTTATTGCTATTACTCATTTGCGTTAATGATGACTTTACCATTTTTGCAATTGGGCCATATTTTCTTTGAAATTCGTCTCTGCCCAACTTTTTTTGTTGTATTTTTAAATCATGTTTTCTTTTTCTTTGTGTTCCGTCTGATACGTTTTTGTTATTGGCAATATTCTGGCCCATCTTTGTACCAGTATTTCCAGCATTTGCTTGTTGTTGTTTACTGTATGTGTATTTTTCAGCATCAATATCTTCTTGCATTACACAACAATATGAATTTCTATTGTTAAAACCGTATCTACCGTTTCCTGGTTTCTTTGAATGTGCGATTCTATCACCAGTAGTTACGTGACCTTTTTCATTATTTGTCGGATCGGCAAACGTTTCTACACCACTTGCATTAACTGGTGCCTCAGAACCATCATCTGGGTCCAAGTAACCACCACCAATATCTAAACCGCTTTCCAAACCCTCTCTTACAAGGATTTTTCTCATTTGTTCTTCGGTAAATAAAACTTTTCTCATAAAAAATGCGTTATTATCTTAACAATAAATATATTTATAGTTAAAAATATTCGTAAAAAATATGTCAATTTTAAACAAATATAAGCGTTGGGTTCCAATGTTGACAATAAATACGGTAAACCAATGGGATATGGTTTTGTCTCAGGACCATACTCCAACTATACCATTAGACGGTTCTCTAAACGAGGATTGTTTAATTTCGTATATCGACATGGAGAAGGACGAATGTATATTTGGCCAAGAAAGTAGTGCAGATACACCAGGTGTAATTTCACTTGAGAATTATACTTATGACGGCGTATCAGAAGAATGTGAACTAAACGATATAAAACTAACTGGTTTAGACAATGGACTAATCAGTTTTGAACGTATTTTCGGTACCAATGAAATAACAAACGAACAATTCTATAAATTAATGACTGAATATAAAATGGATCTACCAAGCGGTGATACAAGATTAACTTTATATGAAGTTACTGGAAATACTGGTAGATACTCATACGGTACAGAATACGTAAATGACGAACGTGGTAGATACTATGCGTTTAAAGGTGGATTTTTACAGGGTTTTTACAAATTATATGGTTTTAATTATCAAACATTACCACAATATATTGAAAATACTTGGAATCTTGAATTTGTTATACGCCCGCGTGATTATGAAAATGAACAACCTTATATTGATAAACTTGAAAATGGCGAAGCATTAAATGGTATCTATCCAGAAAACAAAGGTATTTTCTTCTTTATGGGTGCCAGGGCTGAAAACAAATTTGCACAGTTCTACACAAACAATATGGATGAATATCCTATTAGACCTGGATATAAAGAATTATGTCCACAAAGTCAAGACGGACAATATATACACAATAATAATAGCAATGCTTCTAAAAAACGCAAGGAAAGAACTGAGTTATTAGATAGTTTATGGATCCTTAACTTCTTATACAGACCATTTGAAACAGACGATGGTATCTATTCTTGCGGTTGCCAGATGGGTGAAAGTTACAAGAATGTACTTGAGAGTATATCCAAGAATGGTTGCACATACGTTGACGATGATTATGTATGTGAAGATTGGGATATTTCCGATTTTGATATAACCGAAACAAGCGAGGGCCATCCTATTAAGAGTGACAACTATATTGAGATTGAATCCGATAATAAGTATCTGTTATTCAATCGCACACCAAGCGGATATACAACTAAGACATTCCCTGAAGACCAAGACATTAAATTTTTGTTTACTGGTACAACCAGGGAATATAAGACAAACCAATATCTATTGTTTAATCGTACAAAGAACGGGTATACAACAAAGACGATCGGAGATTATTTCGATAGTGAGGAATATAAAAACGATAAAACAAAATACTACAATATAAGAAAAGATATAATTGGAAATGCGTTTGCGTTAAAGATAAATGATGATGGTAGTATCGGTTATCGTTATATGGTAAAAGATTGTGATGCGCCATCTGGATATTCAATTGAAGAAGAATATTCATTCCCTGGTATAGTTAAGAAAGACGAATGGAACGTTGTAAATGTAATGTTTACCATTTTGAATGGTGTCTTAGATGATTGTGGTGTTCCAATGGGTAAACGCAGAATGCGTATGTATATCTACGTGAATGGTTTCTTGAAAATGGTTTCTAAGGAATTACCTGAATTTGATTTCCACGAACTTGACGATACATTCGATAAACAAGAGGGTGTACCATTTAATATATCACTCGGTGGCGGTTCCCAGGGCTTAATGGAAAGTATCTGGACAAACAGAAAACAGATGTTCAAGTATGTACTTCCAATAGAACAGAACTTTGCTGGTACATTTATGGGTGATATACGTTCATTTAAGTTTTATACTTGTAAAATGGACATCACAAAAATAAAAAATAACTTTATACACGAAATATACTTATAATATGCCATTAAAAGGTAGTTTTAATACAGATAGTAAGCCGACTAAAAAGGAAACTAAACCTGTTCAAACACAAACAAAGTCTGAACAGGAGGATCCTTGTGTAAATGTGAAACACGATATAAATAAGTTCGGCGTTACATATAATAAGATTAACGATCCAAGTAAAATGTATGGTGAAGATAATACTCAAGATTGTTGTCTTTCACCAGAACAGATGGATGCTAACTTTAATTTCCTTCATGGTGATGATATAAAGAACGGTAAATTTGATCCAGATAAAGAAATGTTGGTGCTTGATAGACATTTTGCTGGAAAAGATATGGCAAAGTATGGAAAATCACATCCAGCAATCGGGCCAGTTAAAATACCAACAAAACATATTCTTAGTGGTACCACATTTGATGGAGAAGAAGGTAAATTACACATTAAGTTTAATGGTACAGATACTGAAATACCTGGTTTTAATGACTATTGTGACGATCTTGCCGAGAAGATACATGAAATCCAGGAACAGATCGCAAGAAACACAACACACGCTGTATTAAGTATTACACGTGACAAATCAAATACCACAATTGGTTTTAAAGGTGAACCTAATGAAATAACCATCGTTTCAAATTTAGAGACGGTAACTGGGGTTAAGCCAGAAAATTATATTTCTAATACCATTGAATCAAATGGAGAAATAATAGGTTCAAATACTGATACAGACAGATTAGAAATTGAATATGAGGTTGATGATGATACCACTTTTTCAACTGTAATTGTATATCCAATTGATGAAGATAATAGTGTTGAATTCTTTACAAAAAAGACATTTAAAACATATAACAGAATATATCTTGGTACCATTCAAGATGGTACTGGTGATGAAAATCTTGAACCATATCCAATACCAAGAAGTAGTGCTAAAAACAATTTTTATCTTATTGAATTACCAGAAGATCTAAATGAATATTATTTGACATTCATGATACCAGATGATTTGTATCAATTAGATAGAGCATCATATAACTTCTTCTATAACGGTTATGGTATTGCGTTTCAAGAAAATGAATTTGGTGAGAAGAAAATAGACGGTGTTACTTATCACGTTTTTGAAAGTGAAAGTAGATACCAGAGGGATGATGAAAATGAAGGCGTATTTAATATTGAAATAAGATGAACAGGGATGAATTAAAATATGTAAATGTCGGTAACACACTACGCGCTGTAGATGTTAATCATATTATTGCACTTGCGGAGGAAATTTTAGATGATAATTTCTCTGCGTTAACATATGACGACTTTACTGGATTTACTCAATCAGAGATCAACGCTTATCTTTTATCACATGGTGGCGGTGGTGGTGGAGTGGACCCAGCACAGGTTATTAGAATCATACGAAATCAACTAAAAGGAAAAAATGGGATTGAGGTTTTCGTGGAAAATGATAAAACAATGATCTCATTAGACCATTTTAATGGCGGAGAAATAGATATAGAATAATATATAATAATAAAATAACAAATTAAAAATGAACGTTTATTTATGAAACATCTAAAATTATTTAAAAACTCATCCGAATTAGATAATGGAGTTAAGGTAGAAACACCTAACGTGTCTTATTTGGAAAACAAAAACGTACTTTATATTCCAAGTAGTGTCGGTAAAGAAGCAACTATCGTCTATAAACAAGAAGATGATGAAATTCATTATAAATTGCCAATTCCTGCTGTTAAATTTACAGCGAAACAGGCTAATAGTACTGTTGGATTAAGTAAAAAATCAACAGGACAAACATTAGAATATAGTACTGATTTTGAAACTTGGAATAATATGACTACCGCAACGACGGTTAATTTATCAAGTGGCGAATCAATATATGTAAGAGGTATATTAAGTTCAAATCAAACATTAGGCCAGTATACACATTTTAGTATGACTGGTGACATTAAGGCTAGTGGTAATATAAATTACTTATGGAATAAAAATAATCCAGATACACCATTAAAAGATTATTGTGGTTGTAATCTGTTTAATGGTTGTACAGCATTAACAGATGTTAGTGAGTTAACATTACCAGCAACAGCGTTAACACAATTTTGTTATGTTTATATGTTTAGTGGCTGTAGATTATTAACTACAGCACCTGAATTACCAGCAACAACATTAGCATATAGTTGTTATAGTGGCATGTTCCGTAATTGTACATCATTAACAACTGTGCCAGAGTTACCAGCAACAACATTAGCGGAAACTTGCTATAATGCTATGTTCGATGGTTGTACAAATTTGACAACAGCACCAACATTACCAGCAACAAATTTAGCAGAATATTGTTATCAAAATATGTTTAGTGGTTGTACTTCGTTAACTACAGCACCAGAACTTCCAGCAACAACATTGAAGAGTCATTGTTATAAGAAGATGTTCCTAGGTTGTACATCATTAACCACAGCACCAGTATTACCAGCAACAACATTAGCAAGTTGGTGTTATGATACTATGTTCGCTAGTTGTACTAATTTAAATTATATTAAATGTCTCGCTACTAGTATATCAGCAACCGAATGTACATTTTCTTGGGTGTATAATGTTGCATCAAGTGGTACATTTATTAAGAATGCTAAAATGAGTAGTTGGAAAACTGGTGATAATGGTATACCAACAGGATGGACAATACAAAATGCTTAATAATTATATGAAATATATAAAAATACCGTAGGAAAAACCTACGGTATTTTTTTTTTTACATTGTTTTTACATCCCAATCACAATCCTTTTTCGGTATAACTAATGCTTGAGATAATGCTAAAAATACTCTACATTGATAATCGATCATAATGTATTTTTCTTTTGGCTCCTCGTCAAACATATGTTCCGAATACTTAGCAAATACGTGACGTAAAATAAACTGTTCACTACCAAATGGATTAAAGAATCCTTCTCCATCCATTACCTTTTTACCACCCTCGTAAAACTCAAGTAATGCTTCAGTTTCACCAATGGCACAGCCAGCGTTAAAATGATTAAACTGACCAATGTAATCCCTGTATGGCATTCTATCTACTACAACCACTGGATAGTTATTTTTAGATGCATTAAACAGTATTTTCGTATTATATTTTTTATATCTATCCATTAATCCATCTAACGATTGTAATAACACGTCATAACCGTCCAAAATAAGCGTATATTTCGTTTTTACGGCCTTTAAAGCACCGATTATATAATTTATCTTATCGGTCATAACAAACGGCCCATATTCCTCTTTATACGAGTTTATATATGGAATATTATTATTCTCCAATTGATATACCAATGGTGACGCATCTTTATTGGTAAACGTAGTAATTACGGTTACGTCCTCAGGAAAACCTTCAAACTTATTCTGCATTGTATCAGTTACCTGGCGTTCAAACATATTACTCATTATTTCAGATCTTCCCTGAAAATGGAGTATGTTTGGTATTTCATCATTAAAATTTTTTATTACCATAATTAAATTACATCAAAATCTTCAGTTTGTTTAAATTCTTCGTTATTTCGTACTTCAAGAATATCGTAAAGTGAACCAATTACGACATCTTTATAAGTCTTAGAAACAAAGTTACCTGTTAACGGATCCACATCCGTAATCTTAAGAATATCATCAGGTATTTCACCGTCTTCTTCAAGAGCAGTAATTTCTTCATTAGTAAGAAGTGCAATTGCGGTAGCAAACGCCTCACGTTCCTTATCAATACCAAGTCTACGTTCTTCTTCTTTACGTCTCTTGTAATCCTCAACAATATCTTCCCATTTACCCATACCACATTCTTCAATGAACGGTGGAACCAGGTCATACTTTGTCCAGAATTTGATCTCCTTATCTTCCATTGTCATAAGTTGCTCGTATGTATCCTGGTCAGAAACCTTATTAGGTTGTCCAGAACTCATTTTACATTCTTCGTCAGTAAAATAACGGCGATTATTCGGATTATCGATCAATATACTGTCACGAATACTCCTGTCAAAACATACAAGAAGCGGCTTGATACGCTTATTGAACATATCAACGTATTTTGCTACGTTATATTCAATATTGTTTTCATCGTCACAGAACGTGTCTTCCTCGCGATTAATAATTTCATTCGGAACAAGCATACAATTCTTGATAATCTCTTCCTCTATGAAATGTTTAGGATAAGTTTCAGAAATCCACTCTTTCTTAATAAGAATTTTCTTTTTATTCATTGGAGACAGTTTGTTTTCTTCCTCCAACGCTTTCTTGTATTTCTTATATTCCCTATCAATATCTTTTGTGATCTCAACTTTTTGACCTTCCTTGTCAATATTATAGTAGTGAGTTACCTTTTTAATATCACTATGAGACTTTGAGGTACCAGTATTGATATAGTAAATGGTATCACCGTTGTTAACATTAAGGTTATGTTCAATTGCAAGTTCATACCAGGCTTGTCTTGACTTCGGTCTACCAGCCTTTGTAATTTCCTTTACATCGATCAAATATTGTTTAAGACTCTTCTTAATCTTACCCTTTGTCGCGATATCACGAAGCGGGATTCGATAGTTGTAAATCTTTTCAAGATATGTATAGTACTCATCCAGGAAAGCCTTACCGTCGCCACGAAGCAATTGTCGAATACCAACAGAAAGGAACTTGGAAATATACTCAGGCATTTTCTTGGATTTGATAGTATTACCAACTAATTTTACGTCCTTCGGGAACGGTTTTGTTGGGAAATAGTCTGCATAGTTTTTACGGCTAAAGTTAATGGTTGCAGTAACGACCTCATCAATACCAAGACCCATTTTGTTAACTGAGTTTACATTATAATGAAAGTCTTTCATATACATATCATTAAATTCAGCAACATCTGCTTTAAATCCAGTATATTCTTTACCCTTTTTTGTTTCACGAGACAAACCTTTACCAATGTAAGGATTTTCATTGGTATATCTGAACATACTACTGTCAGGTAACTTGAAGTTGAAACCATTCAGCCGTCCGTGTTGTGCAAAACATTCATACCGAGGGCATTAACAAAAGTGCCATCAGCAGAGATGTCATAGACAACACGGACGTTCCCTTTCTCTAATTTTTTACTGTTAATCATTTTGTTTGTAGTTTAAAATTTTGTTCAACAATTCATCTTTACTCGTAATTACTTCATATGGAAATTCATATTGGTAATTCGCGTAGTATAATAAATATACATTATTTTTTTTACACAAATTTTTCTTTAATTCATCTCTCCTTGTTTGATCAATAAAAGCATCTTCTCCACCAAACATTTCTACAGGTTTAAAGTGTTGTATACCTTGGCATTCTATCCCTATGTTGTAATCAGGTAAAAAGAAATCTAATCTTAATCTCCCTATTTTATATTGCCACATGTAATTTATATTGTGTGATGTGAGAAACATTTTAATATCTTCTTCCATAATACTTTGATTACAATTAGGGCATCCTTCACCTTTAAGTAAATTAGACGGTCGTATTTTAAAATAACCATGCTTCTTGCAACCTATCTCAATATCATCATGTGTTCTAACGTAATTTACCCTATCATAATAATACTTGTCTCCATATAATTCTTTTAATTTATTTATGAATTCATTGGTTGTATAGTTATAATTATTTGAACAGTG
>Ga0265299_10001114_pt1 | contig 32264 bp, 31 predicted proteins | sample AusTroGonzalo_MG_4_FD_193485 | JGI IMG/M metagenome (GOLD analysis project Ga0265299, IMG submission 193485) | Bovine rumen microbial communities from tropical cattle in Woodstock, Queensland, Australia - Gonzalo_02 | ecosystem: Host-associated > Mammals > Digestive system > Stomach > Rumen ... | reverse complement strand
CTCCGCGCTATTCCGCAAGTCCAGGTTACATCTTAGCCGTTCCGATGCCCTCGCCCTGGCCGATAAATCATCAAGAATCTGCTCAGTAATAATCATAACTCTCGAACAAATAAGGGCCGATGCACGATACCCTCCTGTCCACTCGATAACAAATGGCTCAATATAGTTAAACACCGTATCTTTCCACCACTTCACCTTTCAAGGCCCTCACGATTCTGTCACAGGCCTTTCCATCGCCATAGGGATTGACTGCCTTGCTCATCTTTTCGTAAGCGGCTGAATCTGTTAGCAATATGCTTACTTCGCTAACTATAAGGTCATGATTTGTTCCAACCAAGTGTACGGTGCCACTCTCCAAGGCTTCGGGGCGCTCAGTGGTATCTCGCATTACAAGCACCGGCTTTCCAAGACCGGGAGCCTCTTCCTGGATGCCTCCGCTATCAGTCAGCACCACAGTGCTTTTCTCCATTAAGTATACGAACTCCAAATACTGAAGTGGCTCTATGAAAAAAAAGTTGGGGCGTGTCAAATCCTCGCCAAATACCTCGTGAATGGGTTTGCGCACATTGGGGTTCAAATGCATAGGATAGACAAAATCCACATCAGGATATTTCTCTGAGAGATCCTTCATAGCTGTTACCATGTTGATAAAGCCCTCGCCAAAATTCTCGCGGCGGTGACCTGTAATAAGCACCAGTTTCTTACCGTTTGCCAATCGGGAAACATCATAGCCGGCATCTGCCAGCACCTTATCCTGTTGTTTAGCCAATCTGGGATTGTTTATTAATTTGTCAACCACCATGTGCAATGCATCAATAACGGTGTTACCCGTCACAAAAATTTGCCCTTGGGCCTTCTCTTCCAAAAGATTTCTTTCAGAAAGAGGGGTTGGAGAAAAGTTATAAGTCGCTAAACGACCAGTTATCTGACGGTTCATCTCTTCAGGCCAAGGACTGTAGATGTTGTGAGTTCGCAAACCAGCCTCCACATGTCCCACTGGTATCTGCAGATAGAAAGCAGCCAAAGCTGCTGCCGTAGAAGTGGTTGTATCTCCGTGAACCAACACTACATCAGGCTTCACCTCTTTCAAGACATCACGCATACCCGTCAGCACACGTGCTGTAACATCATACAGATCCTGGCCTTGTTTCATGATGTTGAGGTCATAATCTGGTGTGACCTCAAATATCTTCAAGACCTGGTCCAGCATTTCTCTGTGTTGACCTGTCACACACACTATGGTTTTGAAATCCGTTGGATACTTCTGGAACTCTTTCACTAGGGGGCACATCTTAATGGCCTCTGGTCGGGTTCCAAAAACTAACAATACTTTCTTCATTATTTAATTAATATTACGTTATTCGCTATTATTCTTTCCTACTCCTCTTGCAGCGATGGCCTTACCGTCAGAGCCTCCAATACTCCTCATAGACCTGGTAACCTATTCAATCACCCGCTTTCCTTAAATACCCTCATGCCACATGTGTCCTCTTTTGTAGGACACAGATTCTTTCTTCTATAACCACATCAATACCAACAATAATCTTACGCCACATAACTCTTAGGGAGTCAACCGGGAATACAGAAAAATACCTGAACATATCTTTTGTATGTCGCCAAAAAGAAATCGTTTTATATATAACATATGGGTACTTATCATAATAAGAGTAATCTCTTTTATGTCCAAAGTTCCCAGATTCAATTATAAAAGATAGAATCTTTTCAGCCTTAGAAGACCATATGCGAGAAGGAGAATACATAGGGATTGCCTCAGCGGGCATACCCAACTTATCAACAGCTAATGCAGCAAAAGCTTTCCATTCAGTCATAATTCTGGCCTTTCTTATTCTGGTTTGAAGCAATTCAATATTTATATCTCCTCTATATGACCACAATAGTCTGCACCAATCACAAACCTGTCTAAGACCGACACCTTCTTGAAAAAAATGTTGAAGAATGTGTGAGAACACATAAAAAGAATCTTCTTCAACTCGTGGCATACAAACTTGAATGCCGTTATTAACCCAAGATCTTATAGCGTCTTTATTAATCACCTCTTCTTGAACATTATCAAGTTCTTTTTCTAGGTTTCTCCATAGACCGCCTCTTAACGATCCATGTAATTCAACCTCCCATGGGTCAATTACTAATGCAATATGTTTGGTTGGTGCAAATTCGTCTTCAATTCTTGTTGCTAGAGGCCTTAAATAATCCAATGCTCTGTTGTAATTATCAGCACTTAATAAAAAATCTGCATCTCCACAAGTTCGCCACATTGGGCGCTCATAACACTGAGCTAAACCTTGCCCTTTAAGAAGGAATGTATTAATGTTTGCATTTCGCATCTTTTCAACGATTACACCAATGAAATAATTCATCGCAGTATTCCGTTGTTCTAGTTGCAAGGCTTCACCAACAAACTGTAGAATTATGTCTTTGGAGAGCCTAACATCAGTCACATGCTCTAGGCCGGCTGCGATAAGCCCCAAAACCGCCTGCTCTTGAGCTATTTTATAGACTTCTTTTAAGTCTATCTTACCATACGCTGAAAGCTGAGCCTCTTGTTCCCACAAACCAGCCCTCAACAATGCTAAGAAAGCTTTATGATTGTTATTCAGCTTCATTAAGCAAGAATATCCTCCGGCCCTGTTGGCTCATACGGCCCCTCTTTCATCTCGAGGATCACGGAACCGGACTCCAGCGCCCGTACCGTGTGCCATTGTCCGGCGGGAATGTTCAGGGCCACCACCTGCCCGTTGGGCGCGAGCTCTATGCGCTCTGTGCACGTGCGCTCCAGCTCATCATAGTATTCCCACACCAACCGGCCACGGACAACAACCACCGTTTCGGTGGTGTGCTTGTGCCGATGGATGGGCAGCGGGCTCCCCGGCTCAATGGCGTTCAGCATCCGCTGGCTCTGGTCGTCCGCACTGTTGCGGAGGTCCAGGTTCATTCTCAATCTCTCGGAGGCCTTGGCCTTGGCCGTCAGCTCATCCAATATCGCTTGTGTAATCTTCATGATCAGTATTTGCGTAACACGATTTCAAAAGCTTCTGCATAGTCTAACTGGAACTGGCTTCCACGATAGGCCGCTAAACCAGTAATGTAAGCTTCTGAACGAGGGTGCGGGTAAGGGCGCATAACCCCACGGTACATACCCAATGCTTTAACCTTTGCTTGTACGCCATCCGGTCCCACCTCCACATAGCAGTTGGGCGTAAACAGCTTCATGGCACTATTGATTGCCCACTCAGTGCAAGAAGGCACTTCCATATACCAGAACTCCTTCAACGGCTTCACGGCCGGCTGGCGTTGTGCCAAACGGATGGCCTCTTGGCAAGCCATTGAGGTCTGCAGGTGATCATTGTTCGTATCCGCAGGATGATGGGTAATCACAATATCCGGCTCACTCTCTCGGATGGCCTTCTCGATGTGCTGCACCAATTGAAGGTGGGGTACGGTATTCATCTCGATATTTGGGAACTTTCCTTCATACTCTTTATTAACACCCAGGAAATCCAAAGCCGCATGTGTATCATCATCAAGCGCCTTATCATCTGGACGGAATGCACGTGCTTTTGCCTCTGCACTCATGATGCAGACATCAACAGTATCACCTTGCTTGGTCCATTTATAAATAGAGGCTCCCGCACCAAGCACTTCATCATCAGGATGAGCGACCACTATTAAATACTTCATATTCTACAAATTAAATAGCTTCTTTAAATTTATTGAGGATTATTGATTCAGAGTATTTGCTTTCTGCCAATACTCTCGCCTTGCGCCCCATTTCTTTTAGCTTAGGTATATCACCTGTATTCAATGAGTTAAGGAAAAAACTAATTCCTTTTTTATCATCTGGTTCAAAGCAAAAACCAATTTGATTCTCCTCTACGGTTCTCCATATCTCTGTATTCTTCTCCCCGATATATATTATTGGTTTGCCTGCTGCCAATATATTATATGTTTTAGAAGGAACACCTAAACCATACATTCCATTTACAAGCGTAACTAATGATATATCTGAATCATTAAGCACTTCTGTCTGTTGATTCCTCGAATACGGGCCATAGAACTTAACCTGCTCATCCAATCCAAGTTCTTTAACTCTTGCTTTTATTCTTTCTTCCGCACTACCTGTACCCCAGATTCCAAAGAGGACTGTCTTATTTCCTGCCTCATATAGATTTTCAACGAGTTCACCCACTCCCTGGGCATTACCTATGTTTCCAGCATATTGGATCTTTATGAAGCCATCTTGCTTCCTTTCGACGGGTTTAATTCCGTCAACATCACCCCAGTTCTCTATTGTCACAATCCTGGGCTTATGCTTATTATTGTAACACTTCTCCTCAAGGATATCTTTCATATCACGACCTATTGATATGAGAGTATCAACCCTTGAATATGCATTATTAAATACCTTTTCTGCTATTCGGTAAATCCAACACGGTATATTTATATCCATGCGCAACGTTTCAGGGAAAATATCGTGAACCAACATAAACAGATTAAATTCCCTCCTTTTTTTTAGGTACCCCATAAGAACGATTAGCGGGAACGGATTTGATACCATCAGTACTTTGTCTTCCTTCTTTATTTCTTTTTTAGCGACCTTAAATATTTGCCAACTCATAAGAAGGAATTTTTTTATTCGTGACAATTTACTGTCCTTATTCTCCTTTACAGTTGCTACTCTATATAGTTGAATACTTTTATCAATCGTATTACAATCTCTGGATACGTTCTTCTTTTTTTCATCATACACCTCTGGCCCACAAATAACTTTAACGTCATATTTTTGCAACATGGCGTTTGCTATCTCTCCCATAATATATCCAGTAGATGTTTCTTCGGGAGGGAAGAGTTCTGATATGACCCAAAGTGTTTCTTTTTCGTTGCTCATTATTGAATCTTAAAATTCTCTAATACGCTCATTGGTTTCCAGCCTAAAATCCTCTTTGCCTTCTCATTGCTTATTGTATCAGACTGAACTATTTTTTCAAGTCTTTTTGAGTTCAGCGGGAACCTGCCGCCAACCACATCTCCAAACAAGGCAATACACTTAGCAAACCAATACGGAATAGAAATAGGTTTCCGCTTCCCTAATTGTTTAGCTATCAGTTCTTCAAGCTGTCCAAATGAGGGTTGATCGTCATCGCATACATTATATATACCACCTTTTTCTGCTACCAGAGGTACAAGATGAGCAATATCTTCTGCCATCAGTAAGCTTTTCCTTGCTTTTCCATGATTAATGCTTAAATATTTACCCGTCTTTATACCATTCACCATAGCGCCAAGATTACCAGGAGCATTCTTACCTGCCATCAAGCTGGGGCGAAGAATACCAAGAGTTACCCCGTTCTTTTCGCACCATTCCGTCAGGTATTGCTCAGCCATTATCTTACTCTTCTGATATGGTTCTTCTCCTGCTAACGGGTAATCCTCCGTTATATAGTTACCATTGTCAATACCATAAACGCCACAGGTGCTGATAAAAATAAAAGATCTAGGAGCCCCAACTTTCTCTAATGCCTGACATAAGTTTACAGTACCCTGATAATTAATATCGTAAAAAGACTGAATCTCTTCTGGTGTTTTTGGATTCACATGAGCCTTACCTGCAGCATGAAGCACAATATCGTATCTGCACGGGAGCACTGGTACTTCTTTGGCAAAGTTCGCCTTAATCTCGTCCCTATCCGTTATACCTACGGTAGTTACTTCATATTGTTTTTCAAGTATAGGCATGGTGTTAGCACCAAGGAATCCAGTACCGCCTGTATATAATAATTTCTCCATATTACTTAGCGAACATTTCAAGATATCTTCTCTTCATCTTAACACCATACTTGATGTCAATCTTGGGAAGATCTTCGCCCAATAACTGCTTAATACGCAAATAAGGTAAATTTAAGCCACCCTCTTTGAAGATCTGCATAGTGGCAGCAATACGGGGATTAATCTCCATTAAGACTGGCTTTCCGTCTCGGTCATATTTGAAATCCAAATCAGCAGAGCCGTCAAGTCCCAATGCCTTTACCACCGACTCTGCAATCTCGTATGCCTCTTTATTATAAGAAAGAGTTGCCGCTTGTGGTATACTAGCAAGATTCACATTACTCTCACGATAGCACATATAAAGAATCTTCCCGTGGTCAGCAATCAAATCCACAGAGCCTTCTTCGCCAGGAAGGTATTCCATCGCCATCATTTCTGGCATTTCAGAACGCTCATTCAGTGTGGCCTGCAAGTCTTCAAAAGATGTGAAGAAAGAATTCGGTTTCTCACCAAACAAGATATCAAATCTTGACTTAGACGGATCAATCATTCTAATACCACGGCTTCCACTGAGTTCTGTAGCCTTTACACACACCGGATACTCGGGATAGCCAACGGCCTCACAAGCTTCTTTCAGTTCTGTAGCCTTCTTGATAACATGAAACTTGGGTACTTTCAGCCCTTGCTCTTTCAAGAAAGCATAGAAGTTATACTTGTTGATAGTTGTCTCAATGGTCTTCCTATCGCCAACTGCCACCTTTATACCAAGTCTGTCAAAGTCCGCCTTGCGGTCAAGAAGCGGGATAAGTTCTGCTGACATAAAAGGCAGCACAATATCCACGTTCTCTTTCTTGCAGATGTCAAGAATAACATCAATATATTGGGGATCTGAAGCAGCTGGTACTTCATATATACCATCATAAAGACCATCAAGCGTAGGGTCATAGTGCATATCAATACCTATAACACGGATTTCTCGCTCTCCGTTGTCTTTAAGGCATTTCACCGACCCTGGCGCAAACTGTGCGCCACAAGCTGATAGCAACACAGTTAGATTTTTAAACTCGCTCATATTAAATCACGTAAGTTGTAAATACATCCTCAAATGTTTCACCCTTCTTCATCACATAGCATGTACCATCTGCCTTTTCACCAATCATAGGGCAGTTCCAGAAAATGAATGGCGGCTTGGAAACATTGCTATAACCACCCACATTTCCCAAAATTACATAGTCTCCTACTCCAAGCGAACCTTTATAGTCAGGATACATCACATCGTGCTCCAGACAGGTATAACCAACAAACTCTGCTTCATTCAGCATCTCCTGCTCAGGGTTCACATGAACTATCTGCAGCGGCATTTTCTTCATCTTACAGATGTCACCAAGATTGTCCTTGCTGCAATTCAGTACTACGAACTCTCTACCTTTGATATGCTTGATGCTTTCCACCTTTCCAATGAAATCAATATAGCTATTGATAACAGTGGTTCCTGGTTCCGTCATCAAGATGGGCTTCTCCTCTTGCGACAGATGCTTATAATGCTCAGCAAATGGTACGGCCACAGCCTTAGCATAATCCTCGAAAGTTGGGATATTGTCCCCAAACTGTTTGGCAAGTGATTCTTCCATACGAGCAAACATACCGCTACCCATATCAATGAACTTGGGCGCCTTGTTGGGGAAATATTTATCTGCCAGGGCCAACATGATAGTTGCACGATTGCTCCAAGCCTCTACAGTACGGCTCTGTCCCACATGGCAATGCAGGCCGACCACTTCAAGGTTCTTTACAGCGGCAACCATATCAAAAGCTTTCTGCAAATCAGGACTATCAGTATCAATACCAAAACGGGAAATGAAGTGCTGTCCAATGTTGATATTAACACGGATACCTATCTCAAGGTTCTTATTAGGATTCTCGTCAGCTATCTTACAGATATTCTTCAACTCCTCCAGATTATCCACGTTGATGATACCGCCATTCAGCAAAGACTCTTTACCAAGTTCTTTCTTGAACGGTCCGTTGTACACTATCTGGCTAGGCTCATAACCCACAGCACGTGCTACGGAGTATTCCATGTCACTCACCACCTCGGCATATCCGCCAAGGCTTTTTACCAACTTGCAAATAGCCGGTGTATAGTTGGTTTTGTAGCTGTATGCCAATTGATACTTAGAGTAATACTTGTCAAAACAAGCCACAAACGCCTTATAGTTCTTCACAAAATCCTCTTCACGGAAAAGATAGATTGGAGTACCAAACTGCTTTTCTAAAGAGCGTAATTTCTCAATGCTATACATATCAGTAAATTATTTCGTTTTTATTATTATCTTTCATCCCTATAGACATGGGCTCCAGACAAAACTGGTGCAATCACTCCAAAGAAAGTCTTTACATCCAACCAGAACGACAAATTCTCCGCGTAAGCTGCATCAGCCTCAAACTGGTCTTCTCGTAAGGCCGCACGGTTTACTAAATCTATTGTACAGAAGAAGCCTGGCAAAACTTCATACCGTTTTGAAAATCTCTTATTGTCTTTATACTCATCCCACTCCCAGTCTAATATTGGTCTTGGGCCAATGATTGACATAGTTCCATTCAAGACATTAAACATTTGAGGGAGCTCGTCAAGGCTTGTACGTCTCAAAAAGCCACCCACTTTGGTGATTCTGGTATCACTGGCACTGGTAGCCAACCCTCCCATTTCGTATGCGTGATCGCACATCGTGCGAAATTTGAAAACCGTAAAGGGTTTTGTTCCCTTTCCCAGTCTTCTTTGCTTAAAAAAAACGGGGCCTTTACTGTCAATTTTAATTGCTATGGCTATGATTAGCATTGGAATACAACACACTATCAAGCCAAATATTGAAAGCAAGCAGTCAATAAGTCTTTTAAAAAAATTTCTATACATTAGCTAAACTCTTAATTTTATCCTTTTAACAAGAAAGAATTCACCATTGCCTTAAACTTGTCATAGTCCTCAATGAATTCTTTTAAAAGCGCATCGCATTGTGCTGCAAAGTCATCATATTTATACCCCTTTAAGAAATCCTGAAGATCTTGGTATAATGTCTCACAGTTTGCTTCAGCAACACCAAGTTTGTACCTCACTGCAAAATCACCCTGAACAGTATTAGCTGTAACTATTATTGGCTTACGATGAATCAGAGCATGATAGAATCTATTGGAAATAGCAGAATCATGAGAATTCTTTCTTGGATAGAAGATGTTTAAAAAAGTACAATCTTTAATAAATGACGCTTCGTCTTCCTTTTTATAATAACCGGTAAAGAAAATATTAGATGCCCCTTTTTCTTTTGAGTAGTCTTCTAAGTCTTTAGCCGATGGACCTCTGCCTACAAAACGTAACTTAACATCTGCCTTTCCTGCCAAAGCATCTATAACTTCCACATTTGATTCATAATCTCTAATACCACCTATCGTCAACACATCAATTATATCTTCCGGGAAAGGCTCTTTGTCCATCATACCAGATACAACTTTCTTTGCAAGATTAATATCAAAATTGTGGGACATTATGTAGTCAAAACCTTGAGGTAGAAATTTCTTAAAACCTGGCGAGGAAATGACATTGGCAAAACTGTGTTCTAGCGTATTCTTAAAGGCTCTTTTAAATATTGAAATTTGCTCGATCGATAAGTCCCTGTAATCCATTATATATTTACCCTTCATCTTCTTACTCCAAAAAGACGAAATGAAAATTGCTAATGTAGGAGAGAACAGAATTATTCTATCATAATTACCTATTGTTATTGTTCTTTTTACAAAGCGAGAATACTTTATGAATTCTAAAATTTTACGCCACGAAGAATTCACTTGATACTTTGAGCGATACTGGATACCAACAGATTCATCGTTATTTAAACGATTCCAATATATCACGTCATAATCTAAATTATTCTCTTTAAGAATAGTCTCATAAATGGCATGATAAGGACAATACGACGGATTAGTGTCGTTTACTAATGCTATCTTCATTCTTGAAAACTTCTATTTAATTTATATTCTGCGCCAAAAAGGGCAAACGATGCGGCTAAAAAAATGGACGGGTTAAAATAAAAACTATAAAAAAACAAAACAAACGCCGCGTATAGCAATGGCGTTTTATGTATTTGTTTTAAGTATTTCCAGCCCAAATAGAACAGCATTATTAACCCAATTATACCATTATATAGTAAAATCGACGGTAAAAAAGAATGGACAGTTCCAAATTTACCGGACCTTGCCACGGCTTCATCAAATGCGCCAACCGAAACATCGATATTCTCAAAAAGGCCTGTGCTATCAGTATATATTCCTCCAAAACCCTTACCAAAAACAAGGCCTAAGAACCCCTGTATACCTTCTTTACCGTTATCAATAATATTTAAAACCTCAGCAATTCGCGTATATGGAGATTCAGAAATGTCATCTAACGAGGCACCACCACCATTAAGCGTTGTCATAACCTGCAGTAATGATAACATCTCGTTCAATTTATTACCAGCCAAACTCACACCAGTCTCGACTGTAGCCACACCAATATATGTAATAGCAAATACTATAAGAAAAGGAATGGCAACTCTTGCGATACTAGGGAAAAACCCTTTGTATAATTCTCTATGCGAATATAGTAATATGACAAGAATAACTAAACTAACAAATATCCCTAAATAAAACCCTCCTCTTGCGGCAGTAGCTACGCATATGGAGTATAGAAATAAACTAAACAGAACAGCTTTTTTATGCTCAAAATCGGAAAATAAAAGAAGTATCAACATCGGAGCCATCATAAACTCCTCATTGTAAATCAAAGCTTCAAAAGGTCCATAAACTGATCTTATCCCCAAAAGAAAGTAACTTATAAAGGTTGCAAAAGGAGCAGCTATAACTAAAATTAAAGCATACTGATAACACTCTTTTACATATTCTTTATCATAAAGCCGAACGAAAATATCTATGTAGAGACAACCTGGCAATAAGTATATAAAAGGAATAATAAAGTCATTAAAACGATGTTGATATAAAATAGCCCCAGCAATACCAATTATTGTACCCCAGACGAGGAAAATAAAAATAATCTTCCTAAATAGTAACAACAGACAAGAAGAAGGACATTGAACACGCCTTGACAGAGTACTCAACCATATGAGCCCAAGAATAATATATGATAAGGTAACTGGGCCAAAAAGCTTAATCTCTGTATATGACAATAATTCCAATTCAGTACTTGCAGAAGTTGCATCAAAACCTGTAAGACAAAATAGAATATGAAATAAAAATGCTTTTTTTACATCTTTCTTTACAAAAAGGAAGTATAATACAATAACCACCTCAGGTATTGTAACCAGCAGATTTAGTGCAGAGTCCATCAAACACATATTTAAAAGCTCTAGAACAACGAAAAGTGTTAAAAGCTTAATAAACGTGTTTGATGAAAAAAGAGGTAATATCCTATTATACATTATTATTGACGTAACAGATAATTATTTACCAAAATAGAATACTAGTTTCTTAACCACACGGTTTAAATATGAACGGACCAAAGTTTTATACTGATCACACTTGGATGTTTCTAAACAATCATTAATGAAAAATGATAAAGATTCTTCTTTCATATAATTCGAAAAGAAATACTCCCTATTCTTATGTTTCGTATGGGAATGGGCAATTGCAGGATTACAATAAACTGCCTTTTTATATGATGATTTTTCTTTATAGAGCGAAAGCTGCTTAATTATTTCGAGGCCCTTATTTGTTCCAACCATAATAAGACTTGTTCCTTTATCGTCATTAAAATGTGGATGAAATTTTACCACACCCCAATAGTCAGCTATTGTGATATCAGCCCCAGCCCGGCCTTCTCTAAACTTACAATGATAACATGTCGGTCTAAGGATCAAATTATGAACAAAAGCCTTCATGTAAGTATTCTCCAAGTGGTAGGTGTTTATTGTTTCGTTTTCTTTATCAGTAAAGTTAATATACATATTAAACTTATCCCAACTAGGGTCTTTACGCCTAAAAGAGATTTGCTCAATTTGTTTTCGTTCCTTTATATCCGCTCCCTTTTCTCCACTTATTTCATCAAGGTACATTTGCCAAACACGAGGACTTGGGACACCGTGACAAATTATTTCTATAGTCAATAAATTGTCATAAGAATGCCTTAAATAATGCTTTAAACCAGATATTTGACATGAGGTTCCAGCAAATAAAACATTTCTATTCTTTTTAAGGAAAGTCTCACAATCTTTATATGCAGTGCCAACTTCACTTTGTACATATTTACTAACCATCAAAGCCTTTAATCCTTCTATAGTTTCGGCATAGGAGAACTCTGCGCCCCAATGATTATTATATTTAGTACCAAAAACTACACCCCCTTGACGTATAACATACGAAGCAATTGAATAAAAGGCTCCACCTGAAGAACTATTCTTTCTTATATCTTCATCAAGAGTATATGCCGCCCATACTGTAATAGGTCTCTTCCCTTTCTTTTCCCTATTCAAGATAGGACACACTTTTTCACATAAACCGCAACTAATACAGTCTTTAGGATTAGCAATTGGATATAAGAAACCCTCCTCGTCTTCATGCATCTTTATACATGACTTAGGGCATGCCTCCACACATGCAGTGCAGCCACAACATAATTCTTTGTCTTTTATCTCGACCATGGGACTATTTTTTTTATCATACCCTTAATTAATTCCTTTTCATCTGTATTCAAACTGAAGAGATAATACAAGGGTATAAATAAAAAAGCATACACGCTACACCCTATAATTAATTCTTTCCAAGTATTATATATGTTATTATAGCCTAGCACAAAGAAAATAACTGTTATAGCAATCGGAACTATATCCATTTTTATTATTTCCTTCCAAAAGCCTATTACATTAATTGACTGTCTTCTATTGTAATATATGTTCATTATTAAACCCTGCCCTAAAAGCAATGCAGCAGAAATCGCAATTGCGCAACCAATGCCACCCCATTTTTGAGCAAATAGTATTTGGAAAGCCAAAGACACAATAGATATAACAACTAGAAGAATCCCACGAAATCGCATTTGATTTCGTGCTTGCAGAATGATTATACCGAGGTTTTGAAGCAACGGGAAATATAAAGCAATAAAAAATAACAAAGCAATCACATAAGCATCTCCATACTCCTTGCCCGCCCATAAAAGAATAAAAGATTTCCCGAATATAATAAATGCGAACAGAATGAAACTCATAATAATATTCTGAATACGTCCTGTTCTTACGAACAATGCTGAAATTTCTCTTGGGTCATCATTTTTTGCCACCATTCCTGTAACCTTAGGAAGGAATACAGAAGAAATAGCGGATGAAAACATCATATACATTCCTTCTAACTGAATTGCAACAGCAAATACAGAAATAGCTACTGTCCCTACATACGCACCTAATATAAATTGTCCTGTGCTCCAATATATTTTATTCATTATTACATCCAAAAAAATCCATAATGAATAAATTAAGACCTCTCTCATGAACCCCATCTCAAATTTCGCAAACTTGACTTTAATTTTTAATTTGCGAATACAATAAACATATTGAAGTACAAGGTTCATTACATTGAAAACGGTTTGGACTATTACCATTGCTATTGCCTTGTAACCATAAGACAAAAGCAAAACCATAATTAATGTACTGGAAAAGACTTGTATTATATTTAATATTTTAGGGAATGTAAACCTTTCGTATGCTAATACAATACTAGAGAATATACTCATTGGAAATGTAAATGCCAAATTGAAAACCAATATTAGCATCATTATTCGAGCTCTACTTAGTTCTATAGAGCTCATTGTGTCTCCAAAAAGTTTATCAACATTAAAATATAGTATTGATCCAAGAAGTACAGCAACAATACCGATAATTGTATAAAGAACTAGGAACATTCCGAACATTTCATATTGTTCGTTTACTTTTCCTTCTGCTCGATATTTAGCCGTATAGCGGACAATAGCATTTCCTAGTCCTAAATCAAGAACCGTAAGGTACGCAATAACCGAAGATACAAGAGCATAAAGGCCATATTCACTTTGACCTAGCATTCTAAGCATATAGGGAGTATACAATAACCCCACAAATATGTTCAGGATTATAATAATATAATTAAGTAAAGCTCCTGCTTTTAATTGATTCATTCTATAATTAAATTAATTATATACTTCAAATCGCATGTTTCTTTTTTATTGACATACGTCCTATTGTAATAGTAGATAGCCATGCGAATAAACAAGAAACAGCCACAACAATCCATAATGCGGAATCGTTCCCAGTGAAACCTAAAACAATTAGAGCATTAACTATTGTCATATGATATATATATATTCCATACGATATATCTGTACGTATGTTAATTTGCGGAAAACAGTAAGAAAAGCCAACTAAACCACAAAACAACAAGACTGTATCGAACAATTCATAATATGTACTAATGGGAATATCACTTAGGAATAATCTCTTTATTATTAGAAATATAATAAAAACCCACCAATACTTCTTTAAAACAGGCAACAAAGCATCTTTAAACTCTGCGACAAATGCAGATATGATAAACATCCAAAAATAAGGGACAAGTGAAACATTATAAAGCTTACCAATTGTGTCTGGCAAAATACCAACAATCAAAGGAGTTAGCCATCCAATTAGTATTGCGGTCAAAATTACCCCCCCCCACAACAAGAGTTTTCTGTAATGCAGTAACTTATAAACAAAATATGCAAAAAAGTAAAATTGAATCAAAACTGCTATTGTCCATAGGGAACCGTTAGGACAGCCACATCCATAATCTCGCAAAAAATCAGGAGTCCAAAATTGAAATATTGTTGCTTGTCCTATTGTGAAAAGCCCTAATTGTGGCCAATTAATAGGATGCTTGTATAATAATAACAATACTACTATTTCTACTGCCACTGCAACCCATAATTCAGGGTATATCCTCCAAAAACGTTTTTTTCCATATTCAATAAATGAATTACTGCCCCCAATTGAACGCCATATCAAAAACCCACTCAGTGTAAAGAACACTGGTACACCAGTAAAGAAATCTATAAAACCGCCTAAAACAGGAACTATTCCTAAAGCTAGATTCGCATATGAGTGCTCAAATAGAACTTGAAGAGAAGCTAACAGTCTAAATGTATTTATACTGTTCTTTTTAAAATCTATTTGTTCCATCAATACAATGTTCTTTCAGTTATATAATCAATTCTGGCATTTCATTTTGTGCTCTATGATAATCCTCCGGAATTCCAATATCAATAAAGTAACCGTTTTGTACCACCCCTAACAATTGATGTCTTGAGCACTGTGGTTCTAAAACAGCTGTTTCAAAAGAGAACTTTGAACCAAGGCCTTCAAATATCGAAGCATCCTTACTTATAACATAAACTCCACCATTTATAAGACCTTCTTCACAGTATTGTTTTTCACTAAAACTAAGAATAGTACCCGTCCGCGGTTCCATGTTAACTCTGCCATAACGGTCAAAATTCTTCATGGGCTTTAATGCTAATGTGATTGCCTTTTTACCTACCATATGGGCATCATACAGCTGCATTAAATCGACATCAAAGAAAGTATCTCCATTAAGAACAAATGCTCGTTCATCATTAACCTTATCTAAGGCTAATTTTATTCCACCACCAGTACCTAAAGGTTCTTCTTCTATGGCATAATCAAACACAAAGGGGAATCCATCCTTAACTTCATCAATCCACTGGAAAATTACCTCTCGAAGGTAGCCTACAGAAAGAACCACCCTGTTTACGTCAAAACGTGTGAGATATTTCAACAGATACCACAAGAAAGGCCTCCCTGCCACTGGTGCCATACATTTGGGCACCTCACTCACAACCGAACGAAGGCGCGTTCCTAATCCTCCTGCTAATATGATTACTTCCATATTATTATGCTTTAAACCATTTATACTCTCCATTCTCTTTCTTTAAAGAGTCCACTCTACAAAAGTCAATAATACAATTGCGAGCGAACTCTTCATCCACATCGCCATCACCCACCATTAGTGTCCGTTCTGCTACAACATCAGGATGATCTTGCACTATCTCATCAAACATCCCACGACCAGGCTTTCGTCTAGTGTCTAAATCTGTGAGAGCCGTACAATAATAAATGCCATCAATGCGACCTCCGGCCTTTTCAATCTCTTCTATCATGTGAGAGTGAATATCTGCAAGATCTTTTTCAGTAAACTTGCCCTTCCCTATCCCACGTTGATTTGTTACAATGAAGATATGCTTGAAATGCTTGGCCAAACGAGGCATGGCATCCAACACTCCCGGGATAAACTCAAACTCCTTCCAACACTTTACATAGTCGCCAATGAGGTGCACGTTGATAGTGCCATCACGGTCAAGTAATAGCGTATCGTAGGGTTCTATGTTTATCTCTGACAGTTTCATTTCGCGCCAAAGAACTTTTCTTCAAGCATTAAGCAGAGTGCATGATATACCGGCAAATGCAGTTCCTGAATCTTATAGGTTTCAGTCTCTGGGACTCGGATGCAAACATCTGCAAACTTCATCAGTTTGTTTTCCTTAGCTCCTGTAAGGCCAATAACCTTCAAGCCTTTAGCTTTTGCGTTCACAGCAGCATAAAGCACGTTCTTACTATTTCCGGAAGTAGATATGCCCAAAAACACATCTCCAGGTTTTCCATAACCGTTCACCTGTTGTGCAAATACCAACTCGGGAACAGCATCGTTCATGTATGCCGTCTGGAGAGATGAATGGCCGGTAAGGGAAATTGCAGGTAAGGCCCCCTGTAGGTGATCTGCCAAGACTTGACCTAATTCTGGATCAATTGCCTTCAGCATAGCGGCATGTTCACTAAAAACTTTACGCTTTAGTTTGAATTCCTTCATTAGTTCACCTACAATGTGCTCTGAGTCAGATGCTGAACCGCCATTACCGCAAACCAAAAGTTTTCTCCCATTCTGGTAAGCAGCCTCAAGCAGTTCGTATGCTTTCCTTATGTCCGCCTTGCAGACAGAAAGGTGGGGATACCTTTCTATAAGGTTATTTAATTGTCCTTCCATGATATTATTAATGCTTTAGTGTCTCAATTCTATCAGTTTCATAAATCTTCCAGCCATGAGCTCCACCATCTGTAAAGTTGAAGTTCATGGTAAAACCATCTAACTGTTTTAATGCGTCAATTACAGCTTTCTTCTTGGTAGGTTCAACAAAGAACATGATAAAACCTCCGCCACCGGCACCACTTACCTTTCCGGCAAGAGCACCTGCCTTTGTAGCAACCGAGAATGCCTCTTCAATTACTGGATTAGTAATGGCTCCCGCCATCTTCTTTTTATCTTCCCATCCCTGACCAAGTATACGGGCAAATTCTTTCATGTCTCCCTTCAATACGGCCAGTTTCATATCAATGGCACCTTGCTTGATGCGATGCATCGCCTCAATTGACTTTGTATTGCCAGAGCTTGTATTTTTCTTTTGCTCGTCAATGATGGCTGCAGAACTACGTGAACGGCCTGTAAAGTATAGAACAATGCTTGCTTCCAGTTCGTCGAGTATCCAACGTTTCACCTTAAGCGGATTCACAATCACCATATCGTCCTTCAGGAACTCCATATAATTGAACCCTCCAAAAGCTGCAGCATACTGGTCTTGCTTGCCACCTGAAAGCTGGAGATCTTTACGTTCAATCTCATAGGCAAGGCGTGCTATCTCGTAGTCGCCAAGTGGCAAACTATACCATTCCACGAAAGCCTTCAGGATGGCCACTACCATTGTAGAAGATGTACCAAGTCCGGAACCAGCAGGAGCATCATTGTAAGTTGTTATCTTACACGCACGCAGAGGGAGATTAAAGTCCCGCATAACTCGATTGTAAGTGCCTTTTAAGAGCGATGCTTTACCATCAATATTCAGCTCTCGTGATAATGGATAACTCTCAAGACAATCACCGTCATAGCTTTCTATGGTGATTGCATTATCTTCTGTTTCCTCTATGGTACAATACGCATAGAGATTAATTGTTGCATTTAATATGATGCCGCCATAAAAATCACTATAAGGGCTAACATCACTACCCCCACCGGCTAAGCCCAGACGAAGAGGTGCTTTACTTCTTACTAGCATGTTAAAAATCGTATTGGTTAATAACTAAATCTCCACACATTGAAGCCTTTAGCCCATCGCACATTATCTCTGACAGATTCTCGTCACAATGAAAGTCAAGAAAATTCACAAAATCCCTTTCATTGTTTTCACCTCCCATATTACTACATAAATCACTAATAAAAGACTCTTTATTAAACACTCGTATAACATTTGGATATGCCTTGCGAGATTCTTCTATTATCCTAATAGGTGTAGAATACACTATTTTGTTATTTGTTAGAGAGTCTATTAACGTGCCACTCATTCTATATTGAAACGATAATGGGAAAGGCATTAGAATACTCTTCGCTCTATTTATAATATCATCATAATCCTTATTTGACAATGCTCCTTTTATTATAGTTAAATAACCGTTATCATAATTATATAGCTGAGACTTTAATATTACTCTTAAATTGTGATTTTTAAAAACGCTGTTTTTTATCTCTTCTTCCATAAAAGATTTAATAATCTCCTCGTCGTTGCTAAAGCTTAAACCGGCACAATCCACATTTCTGACGGTATCTACATATGCCAAACTATTCAAAGGGTGAGGCCAAACAAGAATATTATTAAGTTGATAATCCTTTTTTAAATGTTCTGCTATAAAACCACATTGTACTATATGTATGTATCGATTTTTAATTCTGTTAAACATCCAACGCTTTATCCTAGATTTTTCATAATTATCAATATTCACATGACTCATCAAGTAGATATTGAATCTTCTAGAAATGAACGGGGTTAAAAGAAAAAGACTTACTTCATCATATGTTATACAAATAATAGTATCTATTCCTTTCCTATTTGCAACTTTAAATATTGCCGAAATAATTTTTATAGTATAAAGAATAAAACTGACAAAGTCAATGAAAGGGTTTCTTTTACTCTTATAATAACAAAATGGTAATTGAACACAGTTATTTGTGTCCAATCTCGTGTTATCTTGCGTAACAACAGGTGTTACATCATACTTTACAGATAATAATCTGCAAGTATTTGCCAATAAAACGGAATGTCCTCTTGTGGGATTAAATTCTGTAAGAATAATTCTCTCCATTATTATTCATTAAAAAAGGAGTCAAAAAAGACTTTAGAATCTTTGATTCTTTTATATCTTGTCTGATTAACCTCATCGTAATTAATAATCTGAACAGTCCCATCGTAATCTCTTGCATATCGATTTGTCAATCCAAAAGTATTCAACAAAGAAGGGATTCTTGTAATTCCACCTGTACTATCATTAATTACATAAAAAATCTTATTAAAAATAATAGAAAAGACTGAAGCGTGAAAAGAATCGGTAAGAATATAATTAGCTTGAGAAAACCCTTTTAACCACGTAGAAATAGATGGGTATACACACTCATCTATTCTTCTTTTTCCTACTTTTTCTAAGACTTCGGGCATAATATTAATTACTTTCATGCCTCTATCGTCCGAAAACCTCTTGATAAAATCAAGTTTCTCTTTATTAGGACGCAAAATATATGTAAATATGTAAGGCTCCTCACTAAATGGGATTTCTGGGTCCTCAATTAACTCTATATAATCATTTTGCGAAAGCAACAATGTAGGATCCAACACTTTTGTGGCATTACAATCAAAGTATTCTTTGCATATCCTTACGCCATCATCTTCGCGTACAGTAACAGCATCAAATCTTGTGAGAAGCCGTTTACACTCGTCAATGGCTTTACTTGAATACGATAATGTATCCTTGCCAAATGATGCGGCATAGGCCATTCTTTTGGCATTATCAGGCGTAAAATTGAAGTAATAGCAAAGGATATCATCTGTGAATTCTCTTCTCCACACTTGATCACTTCCCACTATATAAGCATCATAAGCTGGAATCTTATGAGCATTCTTTGTTGTCAGAGATGGTATATATGGTGTAAGTGTTAAATGTTTATTAATAAAATCCCAAGTATTTCTATCCTTGTATTTCATATCTTCCTCCGTTGGAGAGTAAGTAAACAAAGGATAATGTGTTCCAGAGATAGTATTCCTAGCTATTTTCTTAAAGAAACCAATAACCTTCTCATAAGCATTTAATGGCTCTTCTTTTATATAAAAATGGAAAGGTTCGTGTCCATACTCTTTAACTATTTTCTGTAAAGCATAGGACTGCATTAAGAATCCAAAATTAGAATGAAACCTCAGAGTAAGTATACCTACTTTCATACTTTTATAATTATTTCTAACAATCGGTCGGCCATCACCGTTGCGTTAATCTTATTTGTCTCAAAATCTAGTACAGACAAATCAAATCCCATCTTTCCTGATAATCGTCGAGCATAATAAAATCGTTCTATCAAATGTCACACAAATGAGAAAGTAAATGAAAAAACTTTGATTAACAGCATTAGATAGGTTCTCATGTCTGTATTTGATTGTATACTACGGGTAATATACGTAGCTTTTCCACTATGAAATAAAACAGTTGGATGCCAGACAGTATGGTATAGGTCTTTTCAACTATTTCAGTGGATAGCTCTTTTGAGGATTTACCCGTAAATGTGCTTGACACTATTTTCTGTTACTTTGAAAGATTCGGAATACCCTTCAGCTCATTTTGAATGTACTCCAACGAGGCTATCTTAGCCTTGACCTCTTCAACATTTAGCAACCTAGTATTATTGCTGTTGAATTCTGTGAGAACCTCACGCTCAATATTTCCTTCAGTGAAATACTTATCATAGTTTAATGTACGATTATCAGCCGGCACTCGATAGAAGTTACCCATATCTTCTGCTTTAGCGCACTCTTCGTTTGTCAAGAGTGTCTCGTACATCTTTTCACCATGACGAATTCCAATTACCTTAATTTCTTCTTTCTTTCCACCAAATAGCTCACATACAGCCTCGGCTTGGGTCCGGATGGTGCAAGCAGGAGCTTTCTGCACAAGGATATCTCCATTCTGACCGTGTTCAAAGGCAAATAGCACCAAATCGACAGCTTCCTCAAGGCTCATAATGAAGCGGGTCATCCGCGGCTCGGTGAGGGTAATGGGATTGCCATGGCGGATCTGGTCAATCCACAGGGGGATGACACTGCCTCGGCTGCACATCACATTGCCATAGCGGGTGCAGCAGATCTTGGTGTCGCCACTGTAGCGGCTCTTGGCCACGGCAATCTTCTCCTCAATGGCCTTGGTGATGCCCATGGCATTAATGGGATAAGCAGCCTTGTCCGTAGAGAGGCAGATGACACACTTGACGCCGGCATCAATGGCGGCATCGAGGGTGTTGTCGGTACCAATGACGTTGGTCTTGACGGCCTCCATGGGGAAGAACTCGCAAGAGGGCACCTGCTTGAGGGCTGCGGCATGGAACACATAATCAACGCCCTTCATGGCGTATTTGAGGGTGCTCTTGTTGCGCACATCGCCAATGTAGAACTTGATCTTGCCGGCCACCTCGGGCATGCGTGCCTGATACTCGTGGCGCATGTCGTCTTGCTTCTTCTCGTCGCGGGAGAAGATGCGGATCTCGCCTATGTCGGTCTTAAGAAAACGGTTAAGTACTGCGTTACCGAAACTACCAGTTCCTCCTGTAATAAGGAGTACTTTGTCTTTAAATAAACTCATATCTGTATTGCCTTTTTGTTCTACTTACATTTCTTTTCGCCAAACCATCTTGTTGACTACACCAACATATGACTGAATGATACGTACAACTTTGGTTGAAACATTTTCATCAACATAGTCTGGTACCGGTATGCCGTGATTACCGTCTTTAATCAACTCTACGGCTATATCCACACTCTGAAGCAAGCCCTTGGTATCAATACCACTCAACACAAAGCAACCTTTGTCAAGTGCCTCGGGACGTTCGGTACTGGTACGGATGCACACAGCAGGGAACGGATGTCCAACACTAGTAAAGAAACTGCTCTCCTCTGGCAGCGTTCCACTATCACTTACTACACAAAAGGCGTTCATCTGGAGGCAGTTGTAGTCATGGAAGCCCAGAGGCTCGTGCTGAATGACTCGCTTGTCCAGCTTGAATCCGCTTGCCTCAAGACGCTTGCGACTTCTTGGATGGCAACTATAAAGTATGGGCATATCATACTTTTCGGCCATCTTGTTTATGGCGGTGAAGAGACTCATGAAGTTCTTCTCTGTGTCTATATTCTCCTCACGGTGGGCAGAGAGCAGGATATATTTACCTTTCTCAAGCCCCAAGCGCTTGTGGATATCACTTGACTCTATCTCTTTCAGGTTATTATGGAGCACTTCTGCCATTGGGCTACCTGTAACGTAAGTACGTTCCTTGGGTAGACCGGTGTCAGCAAGGTAACGCCTTGCATGCTCGCTGTAGGCCATGTTCACATCGCTGATGATGTCTACAATGCGGCGGTTTGTCTCTTCGGGCAGGCATTCATCTTTGCAACGGTTACCTGCCTCCATGTGGAAGATTGGGATATGAAGGCGCTTGGCTCCGATTACACTGAGACAGCTATTGGTGTCACCAAGTACAAGAACTGCGTCTGGCTGGATTTCAACCATCAGCTGATAACTCTTGGCTATGATATTGCCCATAGTTTCACCAAGATCATTACCTACAGCCTCCATATAGATATCCGGATCTTCTAGTTTCAGGTCCTTGAAGAACACTCCGTTAAGGTTGTAGTCATAATTCTGGCCCGTATGTGCCAGCAAGCAGTCAAAGTACTGCCTACATTTATTTATCACCGCTGCTAGTCTGATAATCTCAGGCCTGGTACCTACTATTATCAGCAACTTAATCTTTCCGTTGTTTTTGAATTTGGCCATATACTAAATTATTATCATATCTGTTCTGACTGGCAGTATCGAACTGCATCGCAATGCGACCACCTGTGCAGTCAGAATCGTTATTTATTACAGAAGGTTATCCTTCTCAATATCCTTGAAGTACTTATATGTATCTACCTTAAGCTCACCGCAGGCGGCTTCATCGGCCACGATTATTGCGTGCGGATGCATCTGCAGGGAGCTGATGGTCCACATCTGGCTTACGCCCTCCTCTACCCCGTGCTGCAGGGCGCGGGCCTTGTTGTGACCGTTCACTACAATGAGCACCTCCTTGGCGTCCATCACTGTACCTACGCCTACGGTTAAGGCGGTCTTTGGTACCTTGTTTACATCGTTATCAAAGAAGCGGCAGTTGGCGATGATGGTATCGGTAGTTAGTGTCTTCTGACGAGTGCGGCTGGTAAGGCTTGAACCAGGCTCGTTGAAGGCGATGTGACCATCGGGACCTATACCTCCCATGAACAAATCTATGCCGCCTGCAGCAAGTATAGCTTTCTCATAGTTATCACACTCAGCCTTGAGGTCCTTGGCGTTACCGTTCAGGATATGTACGTTCTCCTTCTTTATGTCTATGTGGCTGAAGAAGTTGGTCCACATGAATGAATGGTAGCTCTCGGGGTGCTCCTCGGGCAGGTTCACGTACTCATCCATATTGAACGTAATGACGTTCTGGAATGATACCTTGCCGGCCTTGTTCAGAGCAATGAGCTCCTTATATAATCCCAGCGGCGAACTTCCTGTAGGGCAACCTAACTTGAAAGGTTTCTCTGCCGTTGGCTTTGCTTCATTAATACGCTTGGATACATAGTTTGCAGCCCACTTGGACATCTTGTCATAGTCCGGTTCAATGATTACTCTCATACTTTTTTCGTTATTTAGTTACTTATTGCTCCAGCGGACCTGCTACCAAAAGCATGAAACGGAGGGGTTCCGCTGACGGGTTTTCTAAGTTACGATTCAATATTACATTATGCCACACCTTAAAAGGTATCATTGTTTGCAGTTCCTTCTTAAACTCACTTACCCTCTGGTGCTTTCTTTTTTTTATCAGAAATCTGTTTAAGAAGCGTTTTTGCTTTTTTTCTATGTCCAGTAAAGACATCAGGTATCTTCATGACGTCTTTTTCTAGGTTTGTTAAAGATTCTTCCTGATCATCTGTAATATCCTCATTCTTAAAGCAATCTTCCAAAGCAGATATAAATGCATCCATTGAAATCTGTTGAAATTCGCCATCATCAAGTCCTACATATTCTTCAAAAGCATAGAGCCACCAAGTCGCACTATTATAGTAAGAACCACCTGTAGAACAATGAAGGGCAAAGACACGAGATAAATCTGCTTTCATTTTCCTGTTATCTAATGAGATTCCTTTTTTATAATCATCCAAACTAGACTTCAACGAAGTAGACAGTGTATCTATCTGTTCTTTGACATTATTATTGATGAATTTCTCTGTTGACGAACGATGAGCATTTAATAGACGCTGGTATTTTTTTAATCCTTCTTGAATCTCTTCGGTAATCTGTGCCTTTGAACCTTTGTAATTCCACCACCATGTTGCTCCAATAACAGTGGCAACTATTAGACCAATTACAACTAGCATGACATTAAACTGAGATTGCAGTTTATCTATCATGTCTGAATATATCGCTGATACATTTGATGCAGAATCAACACCCAATGAATCTAATAAGAGAACAATGAACATAACTAACGAATTATAATTGCACTATAAAAGTTATCTTTAATTTACTTTAATAACCGCTTGAGATAAACCTACTCTGTCAATCATTCACATTCAAATAACGCCTATTCAGCTTTAAATACTGCTTCGTTTCTATATGACGTATGCGTTCATATTCGTCTTTCTCACAAGCAAATAACATCTATTCCATGTAATAATCAACACTGTAATCAAATAATTCCGGGCAGTTGACCAACAACGGATGATGTTTGTCTTTCTCAGAGAGTATTATATCCGACGTGGAAATCTGCCAATCTATGTTTAAAAAAGGATCGTTCCAGATTATGGCTCCTTCAGATTGTGGGGCATATAGATTATCGCATTTGTATTGGAAAACCGCCTCATTACTCAGCACTACGAAGCCGTGTGCAAAGCCTTTGGGAATGAATAACTGTCGGTGATTCTCTCCTGTCAACTCTACCGATACGTGTTTTCCGAAGGTTGGTGATCCTTTACGGATGTCTACAGCTACATCTAAAACACGGCCTTTGATCACGCGTACCAGTTTGCTCTGAGCATCCTTCCCTTTCTGGAAATGAAGGCCTCTCAGGACTCCATAACGGGACTTTGACTCGTTGTCTTGGACAAACTTTATTGGTCTAACCTGTTCATCAAAGTCACGCTGTGTCCAGGTCTCCATGAAATAACCTCGCTCATCACCGAACACTTTGGATTCAATGATTACAACTTCCTCAATATCTGTTTTTATTACGTTTATCATCGTGTTGCTGTTGGTGCTCTTTATATAGGGTCTTTCTCTACTACAATTACAAATTGAACATTATTAACTGATAACCTTTTCCTTGAAGATACTCTATTGCTGATGGCAATATGGTAATGTCGTTTATCTCAGTCTCAAGTATATTCTTCAAATCCTTATCTTCTTTGTATTTCGAAGAGTTCAATGATTTAAGATATGCGGTCAACACATGAGTTTTATCAAAAACAGCCTTAGTATCTGATAAAGCTCTACACAAATCTTTTGTACTTTTTACAATATCTCTTTTAAATGCACAATTGATACAACCACCAAATTTTTCAATCAAAGTATCTCTCAATTCATTATCCAAAATTGTATTGTATGTGAAATGTTGAAATAGTAAAAGAAAGTAACCATCCTTGTATGTTCCAGTTATTGGATTTAATATTTCGTTTTCTTGTCCAGAATCACAGAGATTGTGATATGCTTCTTTCAATCTAGAAAAGTTGCATTCTTCGATATCCCTAGATAACAGAATCATATATGTGTTACAAAGATCGAGAGGTACCTCTACCAATCTATCTAAAATATTTTTGGTTTCTTCATTCCTTAAACGTTGATATAAACCTTCTAGATCGCAGTTGATTTGTTTGTTCACTGCATCAATATCAGCTTTAATATTTGACATCTTACTTAGAATCTGATCAGATTCCTGTTTGATTGTAATAACCTTGTTGAACGTATTTGTAACGTATACGCCTATTAGTAGCCCAACAATAGTAACAACGACAACTACTACACTCAAAAAATGAGATGATGCAGATATTTGATTGCTTATTGTAGAATTTGATAATTCAACTATATCTATAACTGTTCTCAGATTATCTGAAAGATACTGAAGTGAATCTGGGGATATCATAAATGCAGTATACAATGATAACGTTTATCGTCTAAGATTGGCAAGGCAAACCATTAGAGAATCAATCCAATATGGTGTTTCAATACTAAAAATACGCTTTACTTTTGTCTTATCCAGCACAGAAAAAGCAGGTCGCCTAACTGGTGATGGATACTCTTCACTATGACATGGCTGGATCACGCACTCAGTATGCCCACTGTATTCAGCAATAATTTTGGCAAAGTCATACCAACTGCAAACGCCCTCGTTGCTATAATGATATATGCCACCATTTCCAACATACTTTTTCTCTTCAAGTATCTTGAAGATTACCCATGCAAGATCGCCAGCATAGGTGGGAGTGCCTACCTGGTCGAACACCACCTTTAGTTCAGGTTTAGTAGCGGTCAGATTTAGCATAGTTTTAACAAAATTCTTGCCAAACTCGCTGTAGAGCCAAGCTGTGCGTATTATGATATACTCGCAACCAGATGCCATTATATTCTGTTCACCATGCAGTTTAGTCAATCCATATACACCTGTAGGCGTTCCTTTTTGGTCCTCACGGCAAGGGGTGTTGTAGGGTTCTTTGCCAAAAACGTAGTCGGTACTGATATGTATAAGCAATCCCTCAACCTCTGCCATAATCATTGCAAGGTTCTGTGGGGCTTTGGCATTTAGCAATTCTGCAAGGTCTTGATTAGATTCAGCTGCATCAACGTTGGTATAAGCGGCACAATTGACAATGGCCTTCACGTTATTTTCAATAACCATCTTGCGTATGGCCTCTATATTGGTGATATCCAGTTTAACAGTGGTAATGTCAACGCCCTCACCAGCCAGTTTGTGGAGCATGACAACGGATTCGGCCGATGCCTCAATTACGTCTGTGAATATGTAACGGTCTTTGGAACCAAGAGATACAATACGCATCTCATTGCCCAGTTGACCATTGGCGCCTGTTACTAGGATGTTCATTTCTTCTCTATCAATTTCATTAAATACTGCCCATACTGATTCTTAAGCATAGGCTGTGCAAGTTCACGCAGTTTCTCAGCGGAGATCCAGCCTCTGCTGTAGGCTATTCCTTCAAGGCAGGCGATTTTGAGACCAGTGCGTTTCTCGATTACTTCTACGAAAGTGCTGGCCTCACTCAGTGAATCATGTGTACCGGTATCCAGCCAAGCAAATCCACGACTAAGAGTCTGGACTTTCAACTCTCCATCCTTAAGGAACTCCTGGTTCACAGTAGTGATTTCTAGCTCACCACGAGCGCTTGGCTTGATCTGTGCAGCCACGTCTACGACCTTGTTGGGGTAGAAGTACAAACCTACTACGGCGTAGTTACTCTTAGGTTTAGCGGGTTTCTCTTCAATGCTCAGGCAGTTGCCCTCGGCATCAAACTCTGCTACTCCGTAACGCTCGGGGTCTGAAACCCAGTAGCCAAAGACTGTAGCCTTGTTATTTTCCTCTGCCTCCTTAACAGCATTCTTTAGCATTGACGTAAAGCCATTGCCATAGAAAATATTATCACCCAGTACAAGGCAGGCGCAATCGTTTCCTATGAACTCCTTGCCAATAATAAAAGCCTGAGCCAGACCATCAGGACTGGGCTGCTCGGCATACTCAAACCGTACTCCATAATCAGAGCCGTCACCAAGCAAACGCTTGAATCCCGGCAAATCATGCGGTGTAGAGATAATCAATATCTCCCTGATCCCGGCCAGCATCAAAACGCTGATGGGATAATATATCATGGGCTTGTCAAAGATGGGGAGCATTTGTTTGCTCACTCCTTTGGTGATGGGGTACAGGCGGGTACCGCTACCTCCTGCTAAAACTATTCCCTTCATGTTAAAACTTGTTGATTTATAGATAATTGTAGGACTCCCCGGCACGGGTGTGCGGGTGGATTTGCGGGCTTGCGCGGCAATGTCCTGGTTGCCGTTACGGGGCTGCTCCTATCCAAGAGCGTCCTGTAGACCGTTTTGCCATACAAAGTATGGTTATTGTATATAACTACAAAGTTACGATAATATTATTAAATAATATTAACGCTCGTTCAGAAAGTTGAAGGAAAACTTATTAACAGGCTGACAGGTGTCAGACTTTTTCAAGGTATTGCATGGGGATGTGGCTGATTGCCACTACTGCAACACCGTTTATGGCTATAAGGAGTTTGCGGTCTTTTTTGATACGTTTTACTACTCCTGTTGCGCCTTTGTAGATGCCGTCAGTTACACGGACAAGGTCACCCTGAGCATACTGGAGTTTTGGTTCAAGGATTTCTATATCCTGGTCGTAACTTACAGATGTCACCATGATGAAGGATTCCATTTCACGGTCACGGATGGGCGCGGGTTTGCCTGACGGATCAGCGTAGATCATGAAATCGGTTAAGTGACTCTTTTTGAATTCAGTGAGCCACTCTAATGGACAGTGTATAAAGAAGATTGTTGACAGGCAATTTGCATAATAGACGCGGTGGCCGGCATCCTGAGCGTCACGCATCAGGGGTTGCGTCTTATTACGGAACGCTCGCAGGGCATACCACCTTAGGTCATCCATCAGCGGTTCTTGTACATGGAGTCGTAATACTTCTGATACTCGCCACTGGTTACGTTATCTACCCAGTCCTGATGGTCCAGGTACCAGCGCACGGTCTTCTCTATTCCCTCCTCAAACTGAAGGCTTGGCTCCCAGCCTAATTCACGCTGTAATTTAGTGCTGTCTATAGCGTAACGGAGGTCATGACCGGCACGGTCTGTTACGTATGTGATAAGGTCCAAATCGGCTCCTTCGGGACGTCCAAGCAGACGGTCAACGGTATTGATTAAAACCTTAATGATGTCAATATTTTTCCATTCATTAAAGCCGCCTATGTTGTAGGTCTCAGCAACCTTACCCTCATGGAAAATCTGATCGATTGCGCGGGCATGATCCTCAACAAAGAGCCAGTCACGAACGTTCTCTCCCTTGCCGTATACGGGCAGCGGCTTGCGATGACGGATATTGTTTATGAACAGCGGGATTAACTTCTCGGGGAACTGATACGGTCCGTAGTTGTTTGAGCAGTTGGTCACAATAGTTGGCATCCCGTAAGTATCGTGAAACGCGCGCACAAAGTGGTCAGATGACGCCTTAGATGCACTATACGGACTGTGTGGCTGGTACTTTAAGTCCTCAGTAAAGAATTTAGAACCATAAGCCAAATGATGCTCGCCACTGGAAGCTTTGGTTGTAAAAGGCGGCTTGATTCCCTCCGGGTTAGTCATTTCCAGAGCACCATAAACCTCATCAGTAGATATATGATAGAAACGTTTTCCTTCCCAGTTACCATCCCAGTAAGTCTTAGCAGCCTGAAGCAAACTAAGCGTACCCATGACATTAGTTTGAGCGAACGTGAAAGGATCCTTGATGCTGCGGTCCACGTGTGACTCAGCAGCAAGATGGATTATTCCATCCACCTTCTCATCCTGCATCAACTTGAGTACGCCCTCAAAGTCACAAATATCCATCTTGACAAACTTATAGTTAGGTTTATCCTCGATATCCTTCAAGTTATCAAGGTTACCAGCATAAGTCAATTTGTCAAGATTTATTACTTTATAATCAGGGTACTTATTAACAAAAAGGCGGACCACATGGCTACCAATAAAGCCTGCTCCGCCAGTTATTATAATGGAACGTTTCATTTATCCAAAACCTCGTATTTTGAGTTATTACTCTTGAACTCGGGAACAATCTCCTTCATTATCTTCACAATCGCCATATCATCGAATGTATATGACGTCTTTAGCAGACGTTCCTCGTTCTCCACAGCCACCTCATAGTCATACTCGCGAACCTTGGCGCGCATGATCTTGGGATGGTCTGTAGGCAAGGTATTCTCGGCAGATGCCAGCACCTCCTCATAAAGTTTTTCACCGTCACGCAAGCCCGTAAACACGATATCAATGTTCTTGGCGCCGGACAACTTAATCATCCTCTTAGCCAGGTTAACAATCTTGACCGGCTTACCCATATCAAACACATAAATCTCACCACCCTTGCCCATAGTTCCGGCCTCAAGCACCAACTTACAAGCCTCAGGGATAAGCATAAAGAAGCGCACCATCTCCGGGTCTGTAACGGTAATAGGACCGCCGTTCTTGATCTGCTCACGGAAGATAGGAATAACGCTGCCGTTTGAGCCAAGTACGTTACCAAAACGTGTTGTCACAAACTGTGTTATACCATCAACCTTACCGTCCACAATGGCCTGATTAAGTGACTGGCAGTATATCTCACAGATACGCTTTGAGCAACCCATAACATTAGTGGGGTTCACAGCCTTATCCGTAGAAATCATCACAAACTTACTTGTCTTGTACTTAACAGCCAAGTCTGCTATAACCCTTGTACCGGCAATATTATTCTGAACAGCCATAGCCGGATTATCCTCCATCATAGGAACATGCTTGTAAGCGGCAGCATGGAGCACATAATCAGGCTTGTGGCTCTCAAATATTGTCTCCATGAACTTCTTATTGGTAATGCTGCCCACAATGGTATAGCATTTGATCTTGGGATAACGCTCTGCCATAAACAGACGGACATCATGCATGGGAGTCTCAGCCTGGTCAATCAGCACCATCTCAGCCGGATTATACTTGGCAATCTGGCGAACCATCTCACTACCTATTGAGCCTGCAGCACCTGTAATCAGAATACGCTTCTTACGCAGGTTCTGACCTATGGCATCCATATCCACGTCAATCTTGTCACGCGGCAGAAGGTCCTCAATCTCGATGTCACGCATTCGCTCATGGCTCAGAGGGGATTTGCCATCCCACTCCTCACTCTGGTTCATGACCATTATCTTGATGCCGGCATCGGTCAGGGCGGTAATGAGTTCCTGTTTCTCGCGGAAGTGATCGGTCTGCAACGGGCTGACCATGATGGCGTGGATATCATTCTCAACCATTATGTTGGCCAGGTTCAGGTTCTCGGGGTAAACACGTACGCCAAGCAGACGCTGACCCACAAAGTCTCCTGACGGACTTACAAAACCTTTCAGGGTATATTTCTTAACATCCTGATTGAACACACTCTTGGCCAGACTTACGCCACCCTCAAGCACACCGTAGATGAATACGTTGGTGGTGCGGGCATCGGTCCTGGAGAGTTCGAACATGAACTTTACCGCTACTCGGACCACAAACATGGCCAGCGTTACGCCTACCAGCATTATGAACTGTCCATAGAAGTTGGGCATTGCGACTGCAGTCACCTGGATGTTTCTGAGCAGTCTGGACAGGCCGTAGGATACTATGGCTGCTGATGTGGTGGATGATGATATGTTGGCCAGGTCATGGAACGTTGAGTAACGTACTATGCCGTGGTATGTGTGGAACAGCTTGAATGAAATGGCGTAGATGAATACCGTTATGAGTATTCCCCAACTGTTAGCCTTGAAGGCTGCATCTGAATGGAAAGCGAACTCTCGGGTCAGGAATAAGGCAATGTATCCGTTTATGAGAACCAGAAAACAGTCAAGCAGGAGAATGCACCAGTAAGGTATAGCCTTTTTAGTGAAATACCATTCGGTAATATTCTTGATGAATCCTTTCATTTATATCAAGTTAGAACGAACTGTTAAGAAAATTTTTACAAAAGTAAACAATTCGGTCCATTCAAACTATAATAGAACGCGGTTTTTTATGCACAGGCGCATATTTAACTAAATAAGGTGTGGGGTATGCCTTAAAAGTTGTAAATTTGGGGCCGCTATGAAGAAATCATTACTGACACCAGTTAAAACGCTGTTGATAGCAGCACTTACGGCAGGCGCGCTCTGGTCCTGTCAGGACGAAAAACCGGAGATTCATTTTCCTGATCCTGTGATTCCGCAGAAGGAATTCAAACACGTCGAGACCATTACTCAGGACACCCTTACCTTCAATGAGGGTGACTCAACTATATTCCGCGTCCGCACCATCCCCGTTAACCTCCTGTCAAGGCAGGATGTAACCGTTCAGATTAGTGACACCGCCGGCGCCAAGTACCAGTATGCCGAGATAAAGTCTTACAAACTGGGCAAGGACAGCATCTGGAACGTTGTCATGAACATGAAGTACGGAATGAAGTCCGGTGACGTAATCTCTCTC
>Ga0265299_10001112_pt1 | contig 32303 bp, 25 predicted proteins | sample AusTroGonzalo_MG_4_FD_193485 | JGI IMG/M metagenome (GOLD analysis project Ga0265299, IMG submission 193485) | Bovine rumen microbial communities from tropical cattle in Woodstock, Queensland, Australia - Gonzalo_02 | ecosystem: Host-associated > Mammals > Digestive system > Stomach > Rumen ... | reverse complement strand
TTCGTCACGCCCTCACATTATTCGACGTGAACCCCGGCGCCTTCTCCCGAATCAGCTCCTTGAGGTGCGGGTCGGCATGGTTGGAATAGATGGTGGTCATTGAGAGGGAGTAGTGGTCGGCAAGCTGTTTGACGGAGAGTGGGTCGAGTCCGTTCTTGAGCATTTCCGTGATACCCGTGTCACGCAGCGAATACTGCTGCATCTCCAGCGGCAAGTTGAACTCCTTGCGCAGTTTATCCCAGAACTTCCTGTAATATTTGGGCACCATCTGCTCCCTGCCCGGTCGCTGCTCCTTGCTGAAGAGGAAGAACTCGGACGGGTATTCGTAAGGATTCATCCTGAACAATATATGCTCTATCTCCTTTGTCATCGGCACAACACGCTGCTTGCCGTTCTTGGAGACTTCCGCTCTCACGGTGATGGTCTTCTCCTTAAAAGACACATCGCCGACTTTCAGCATCAATATTTCCTTTGGACGGAGCAACGCACCGTATATCAGTTCGAGGAAAGCGAGGTAGCCCGGATTCTTCTCCACAAGATACTGTTGTATCTGCACACGCTTCTCACTGGGAATGAGCACGCGCTTCTTCTCCGTCACCTTCTTGGTTTTGATTTTCTGGAAATGGTTCTCCTTGCAGTAACACTTGCTGATCATCCACGAGAAGAACGCGCCGCCGTTCTTTATATAGTTGTTGTATGTGCGAGGGGAGATTTCACCGCCCCTGCGTCCGCCACGTTCCTTCTGCACATCGTCCATAAAGCGGACAATCATGCTGTGGGAAATCATAGAGGAATAGATGTTCGGAGAATTCCGCTTTATCCAATCCTCAAAAATCTTGGAGAAAGAGATGTAGGATTCGGCGGTGGATTTCCTATGCTCCCGTGCGACCTCTACGCGATACTGCTCCAACACCTTTTGTATAGGAGTGTACATTCGGGAGTCCTCGCCTTGAAAGTAAGGATTCCAACCCGTGGACAGCTTCATGTTCAGCGCCACAATGATGTTGTTGATATGCTTCTTCGCCTCTGTCTTCGAGGAGTAGCGGCTGAGAAGCCTCTGTAATTTGATGCGTTTGCGGGAGAGTTCCTGTGTTTGAGGATTCTCCACGTAGTACTCAATTAACCAACCTGATTTGTTGGTTTTCAATGTTGCTGGCAGATAATTGACAGCTGAATACGCCGAAGATACGGCTAACCTGTTTGATGAATTAGACATTTTTTTTTTGAGGCTTGTCCAGCAAACCACAAAAACATGACTTGTTCCGTTTCTGTCCCGATTCAAACGCAAAAAACAGCAAACTACGTCCGTAATTTGCTGATTTTTATTGTTTTATAAGACTTTGAGCGGAAAACGAGACTCGAACTCGCGACCCCAACCTTGGCAAGGTTGTGCTCTACCAACTGAGCTACTTCCGCTTGGGAAATCGGCGGCAAAAATACACTTTTTTTAATATGGTGACACACTTGACGAAATTTTTTTTTTAAGGGCTTCCTATCGGGAATTTTTATATCTTTGGCGGCTCAAATTTTTGGCAAGATTAATACATAAATATGTCAGAACAGATTAAAGGAAAAATATCCCAAATCATCGGTGCAGTGGTGGATGTCCATTTTGACGAAAATGTCACACTGCCAAACATTTACGATGCATTGGAAGTGATCAGAGATAACGGCGACAAGCTGATTTTGGAGTGCGAACAGGATATCGGCGAGAACACGATGCGCTGCATTTCGATGGACTCCACCGATGGTTTGCATCGCGGTATGGAAGTTGTGGCTACCGGCCGCATGATCACCATGCCGACCGAGAATATCAACGGTCGTTTGATGAACGTCATTGGCGAGAGTATTGATGGTATCAGCCCTATTGTCTCTAAAAAACGTAGCGATATCCACCGCATGCCGCCTACATTCGACAATCTTTCCACCTCTCAGGAGGTCTTTTATACAGGTATCAAGGTTATCGACCTGATTGAGCCATACGCCAAGGGCGGTAAGATCGGCCTGTTCGGCGGCGCCGGCGTGGGCAAGACGGTGCTCATCATGGAAATGATTCACAACATCGCCAAGAACTACGGCGGTACGACCGTTTTCACGGGCGTGGGTGAGCGTACCCGTGAGGGTAACGACCTGTTGCGCGAGATGCTCGAATCGAAGGTCATCCGCTATGGTGACGAGTTTATGAAGAGCATGGAGGAAGGCGGCTGGGACCTCTCGAAGGTCGATATGGACGAGTTGGCTAAATCGCAGGCCACGCTAGTCTTCGGTCAGATGAACGAACCACCTGGAGCCCGTGCTCGCGTGGCTCTTTCCGGCTTGACGGTGGCCGAGGGCTACCGCGACGGCGACGAAACTACCGGCGGCCGTGACATCCTTTTCTTTGTCGATAACATTTTCCGTTTCACGCAGGCTGGTTCCGAAGTTTCCGCACTGTTGGGCCGTATGCCGTCAGCTGTCGGTTACCAACCGACGCTGGCCACCGAAATGGGTACCATGCAGGAGCGCATCACCTCTACGAAAAGAGGTTCAATCACCTCTGTGCAAGCTATTTACGTGCCTGCCGATGACTTGACTGACCCGGCTCCCGCCACTACGTTCTCCCACTTGGACGCCACCACGGTGTTGAGCCGTAAGATTTCCGAGTTGGGAATCTATCCCGCCGTTGATCCGCTTGACTCAACCTCCCGCATCCTGTCGCCCGACATCGTGGGCGAGGATCACTACCGAACCGCCCAGCGCGTGAAAGAATGCCTACAACGCTACAAAGAGTTGCAGGATATCATCGCCATCCTCGGTATGGAGGAACTTTCCGAAGAGGACCGCAAGACCGTGCACCGTGCACGTCGTGTGCAACGTTTCATGTCGCAGCCGTTCCATGTGGCTGAGCAATTCACTGGACTTGCTGGTAAGTTTGTCAATATTGAGGACACCATCAAGGGCTTCAATATGATTTTGGACGGTGAGTTGGATCATCTGCCGGAGACCGCTTTCAACCTCGTAGGTACCATCGAGGAGGCTATTGAGAAAGGCGAAAAAGAGTTGGCCGCTGCAAAATAACGCACTATGAAACTGGAAATTATCACTCCGAGCAACACCCTGTTTACCGGTGACGTCACGTTGGTGCAACTTCCCGGCATGGATGGGTTGTTTGAGATTCTGAAGTCACACGCTCCGTTGGTTTCCGCCCTAAAAGAGGGTCGCGTGAAAGTGGTGGATGATCAAGATCAGACTCAGTTCTTCGATATTCGCGGCGGTGTGGTTGAGGTTAGCCATGACAAGGTGTTGGTGCTTGCGGAATAGGAGACTTGGGACTTAAGACTTAAGACTTAAGACTTTAGACTTGGGACTTGAGACTTGAGACTGAAACTTGAAACCTGAAACGTTAGATTAAGGGGAATTCGGAAGAATTCTCCTTTTTTGATTTAAGGTATAAGGCGAGACAACGGAGACGTTGAGTGATGTGTTATTGTAAGGCGCAAAATTTTGCGTTTCTACAGATTGGTGTTGTTTCGTTCCTTGATTTCCGGCACTATCGCATCTTCCACACATAAACTTCCGATGCGTGTCCTCCGAAGTGCGGTGAGGTGCGCGCCGCTGTGCAACGCTGTACCGAAGTCGCGGGCCAGGGCGCGGATGTAAGTACCTTTGGAACAGCGAATTCGGAAATCGATTTCAGGCAAATCGAAGCGGGTGATCTCGAATTCGTAGATGGTGATACTTTTAGCACGAAGATCAGCCTCCTCGCCGCGGCGGGCAATTTCGTAGGAACGCTCGCCCTGATGCTTCACGGCAGAGAATATTGGCGGAACTTGCTGGATTTCGCCGGAGAGCGATTGCGCGGCCTCTTCGGCCATCTCGCGGGTAATGTGTTCGAAAGGGTAGGTAGCATCCACAGGCTTCTCCAAATCAAAACTGGGTGTGGTTGCGCCCATCATAAATGTGCCCGTATAGGTCTTTTCCTGCGCCTGAAGGGCATCCACCTGCTTGGTCATCTTTCCCACGCAGATGAGCAGCAGCCCTGTGGCCAAAGGGTCAAGGGTGCCTGCATGCCCCACCTTTACACGGTGGCCGGCGGCTCGGCTCGCCATCTTGCGCACCTTGCCGACCACGTCAAAAGAGGTGCATTTGTAAGGTTTGTCTATGAGTAAAAGATCCCCCTCGGGGTTGATGTTCAACTCCGGAAGTTCGAAGGTGACATCATGAATCATCTTCTTTAACATAATCCGAAAATAATGGCTAAAATACCGACTATCAGACAGTAAACAGCGAACCAAATCAGTTTGCCCTTCTTCACGATGTTGATCATCCATTTGCAGGCCAGACAACCGGTGACGAATGCTGCGAGGAATCCAACGACGAGCGACAAAGGGGAGATGCCGTCCATGGCAGCGCCGAAGCCCTGTTTAGCAATTTTTAATATGTCCAAAAGAGCTTCTCCCAGCACGGGCGGAATGACCATCAGGAAAGAAAACTGTGCCATTTTCTCCTTTTTATTGCCTAACAGCAAGCCGGTTGCGATAGTGGTCCCGGAACGCGACAGACCCGGCAAAACAGCAACCGCCTGGCCGATGCCGATGATGAAGGCGTGGAGTGGCGATATCTGCTCCCGTTGACGGGGTTTTGCAAAATAGGAAAAAGCCAGTAACGCTGCTGTGACTAACAACATGATTCCGACAATCAGAAGGCCGGAACCGAATATAGCTTCCACTTCATCTTTGAAGAAAACCCCGACAATGCCTACGGGAATCATGGAAATCAAAATATTGATGGCAAAACGTGTGCCTTCATTCAGATTTGAATAGCTTTTCCATGACTGCCAAGTAAACAGGTCTTTGAAAATCCATACAACCTCCTTCCACAGGATGACCAGTGTGCTGAGCACCGTGGCTACGTGGAGAACCACAATCATTGTCAAGTTTGAATCGCCTTCCAGTCCGAAGAGATGGGACAGGATTGTGAGGTGTCCACTGCTGCTTACGGGCAGAAATTCTGTCAAACCTTGAACGATTCCCAGAATCAGTGCTTCCAACCAGTTCATGTCGGCGGTTTATTCGTTGTCGGTTTTGGGCGTTCTCGGATGCCACATAATGGCCACGATTTCGACGACCAGACCCAGAAAGATCAGGATGGGGGCCACCACGATACGGCGGGTGTTAAAAATTTCGCCGTCGAAGACCTCGTCCGGGACGTCACCGCCGCTCAGGCAAATATAGCCGATGATTAGCAGCAGGGCGCCAACACCCATCAGAATGTAATTTACCATCCGGAATAATGGGGGACGTTTGCCATTCGCATTATTAGGGGTGTCATTATAGTTTTTTAAGCTCATAATATTTTGATTGTTAATTATTTACAGATAAAGTCTTTCGTCATCGATTCGAATGTAGCGGTTTACGGAGATGGCGGAGATGACCATGGTGAACAACATGCTGAAAACGAGTACAGAGGCGAGGATGATGACGATGTAGTGCATAGCTGAAAAATCGACAAAGTCGGGAACCCTGCTGTTTGCATAGAGCAGTACAAGTGCCAGAAGGATGATGGCGATAAGACCTCCCCAAAGACCTTGCAGCAATCCTTTGGTTACGAAAGGTTTGCGTACGAATCTCGGCGTTGCGCCGACAAGGAGCATACTTTTGATGTTAAAGCGTTTGTCGAAAATGTTCAGTCGGATGCAGTTAGCCACCAGAAGCATGGAGATGAGCATGAAGACCAAGCAGATAATCAGAATCACCCATTGAACTTTTTTGAAGTTGTTGCTGATGGACTTGACGATGAAATCAGGGTAATCGACATCTTGCACAATGGGGTTTTTCTTCAGCTCTTTGGAAATTTTGTTTAGCGAGTCTGTGTTGGCGTATTGAGGCTTCACATTGATAATGATGGAGGCGTTGATTGGATTGGTGATGACTTCGGTGAAATTGCTGCCGATAATCTGTTGCGCTGTGCGTGTGTTTTCCTCTCTGGACGACACTCTGGACGACTCAATGTAGGGTTGCAGTTTTATTTGTTTCTCCAACGCATCAATGTCCGCCTCTTTGATATCGGAATAGAAAAGAACCTCCATCTCGATTTTTTGAGACAGATTCTGGAGATAGCGCATAGAAAAAAAGGCGAAGAAGGCAAGCGCACCAATGAAGAACATCGTGAGTGCGATGCTGAAGATAGAACCGAAAGTCGAAAGCCTTAACCGCGCTTTCGTGATTCTGTCAATGGAATCCGGATAATTTACCATAGTATAAAATTTGCGCTGCAAAAGTACAAAAAATTGGGAAACAAAAAATCGTACCTTTGCCGCCGATTTAAAATGACATGGAATATCTTCATCGATTACTGAAGTATCTGAAAAACTATAAGTTACAGATTGCACTTATCTTGATTGTGCAGATTCTGTATGCGTTTTTCTCGCTCTTCACGCTCACTTTGCTGGTTCCATTTCTTCAAGTGCTATTCCACCAGGTTGATCCTGTGACGGTTCAGCCCTCTTTTTCTTTTTCTCCGCAATATCTCATTGATACGTTTTATTACTTGATGAACAACGTGATAGAGCAGCATGGGCCGTCTTCGGCGCTGATGTTCATTGCGGTCACCATGGTGCTGCTCTCCCTGTTGTCAAACTTTACCCGCTACTTGGGCATGTATTGGCTTTCGGATATTCGTTCCGGCATCCTTTCAAGTCTTCGCGACGATTTCTACCGCAAGCTCATCCGACTTCCGCTGTCGTTCTATACCGAACAGCGCTCCGGCGATATGGTCAGCCGTATAGGTGCTGACGTGCAAGAGGTTGAGTGGTCTATAATTTCCTCATTATTAGCGATTTGCCGTGATCCATTTCTTTTGATTGCCTACATCATCACTCTATTCACAATCAGCGTGAAACTCAGCGTTGTAACCCTTATCATTCTCCCGTTGATGGCACTTGTTCTCTCTGTCATTGGAAAGAACATCCGCAACTATTCGTTGAAGTCGCAGGGGCTTCTTGGCCGTATGACGGCCTATTTCGAGGAGGCGGTGGACGGATTGCGCGTCATAAAGGGCTACAACGCGCAGGATTATGTCTCCGACCAGTTCCGGAAAGAGAACTACCAGTTCTATCGTCTAAATAAAAAAATATACAGAATCACAGAATTAGGGTCTCCATTGATAGAGTTTCTCTGTATTTTCACCGCGTTGGTCATCTCCATGATAGGGTTGGTGGTTTTTCCAGAGAGTTTTGCGGCGCGAGGTGCGGCGTTCATGCTCTATTTTGTCGTGTTCGCCCGCATGATTCCGCCGGCCAAGTCTTTGGCCACGACCTACTATCAAATGCGCAAGGGATTGAGTGCCGCTGCCCGCATCTATGAGGTCATCGATGCCGATGAGCTGATTCACGATTTGCCGGGGGCTGAGCCCATTACTGAATTCCAGAATGACATAGTCTTCAAAGATGTCAGTTTTTCCTACAACCAGCAGGTTTCCGATGCGGAGGATTGTGAGGTGCTTCGGCATATCAATTTCACTTTGCGCAAGGGGGAGACAATGGCTGTTGTGGGGCCGTCCGGGAGTGGAAAATCAACGCTAGTGGACTTATTATCAAGATTTTATGATATCCGTTTCGGAGAGATTCTCCTTGATGGCACCCCGATTGACCACTATGTGCTGTCCGATTTGAGAGGTCTCTTCGGAATTGTGAATCAGGACGTTATCTTGTTTGACGATACGGTGTATAACAATCTGACCTTTGGAGTGGATGAGGCTACGGAGGAACAAGTGGTGGCAGCTGCGAAAATTGCGCAGGCTCATGGATTTATCATGGAGTTGGAGAACGGTTATCAGACGGAGATTGGCAACCGAGGGACGCGGCTTTCCGGCGGTCAGCGACAACGGCTCAGCATTGCTCGCGCTATCCTCCGCAATCCGCAGATTTTCATCCTCGACGAAGCCACTTCCGCTCTCGACAATGAATCTGAGCTTCTCTTCCAAGAGGCTCTATTGCCCTATATCAAGCAACATACGGGTGTGATTATTGCGCACAGACTCAGTACAATACGTTTCGCTGACAAGATTCTCTTCCTTAAGGAAGGGATGGTTTTGGAAGAGGGAACCCATGACGAGTTGATGGCCCGAAAAGGTGAATATTACCGCTTCTATAATGCCCAGCAGATTGCTGAATAACACACAATTTGTTGTTAAAAAACATTTTATTTATTGGGGAATTCCGCCCAAAATAACCTTATATTTGCGATTTGTATATAATATGGTATAACTATGTATAAAATCGCAGTGATAGCCGGTGGAGACTCTGGCGAATATGAGGTCTCCTTGAGGTCGGGCGACAATGTTTTCCAACAGATGGATAAGTCGCTTTTCGAACCGTATCTTATTCATTTCAAGGGTAATGACTGGCACTATGAGGCCGCTGACGGTCGGGTTTTCCAGATTGACAAGAACGATTTCTCGCTGACGGTGGACGGCAGAAAGATTACCTTCGACCTCGCGTTCATCGCCATCCATGGAACGCCCGGCGAGAATGGCAAGTTGCAGAGTTATTTCGAGATGATCGGGCAACGCTACATTGGTTGCAGAAGTTTTTCTTCCGCGTTGACATTCAATAAGTTTTACTGTAATTTGGCGGTCGCTCAGTTAGGTGTTCCCATTGCCCCGTCGTTGCATTTCTATGCCGGCGACCCGATAGATGTGGAGCAAATTGAGAAGGTTTGCGGATACCCCTGTTTCGTGAAATCCTGCAATTCGGGTTCCAGTGTGGGGGTAACGAAGGTGCACAATCGTGAAGAATTGATACCGGCTTTTGAGGAGGCATTGAAATATGACAACCAGTTGATGGTGGAGAAGATGATTCACGGCCGGGAGTTGGCCTGCGGCGTCACTACCGCTTACGGCGGTGTGCAGATGGTCGCCATCACCGAGATTGTCGCCCACAACGAGTTCTACGACTATGACGCCAAATACACGGATGTGGGTCACAGCCTGATTACGCCCGCCAACATCGCCCCCAACATGCAGGAACTCGTGCAGAAATACTCCGAAACAGTTTTCCGCCAACTCGACTGCAAAGGCATCGTTCGTGTCGATTTCATCCTCGACGAAGCGGCTGGCATTCCTTATTTCCTGGAAGTCAACACGATACCTGGCCAAACGGCAATGAGTATCATCCCCGCCCAATTGAAGAGCCGAGGCCTGGATGTTAAACAATTCTACACGAAACTGGTCGAAGAAGAGTTAGACAGTTAGTATATTTTCCTTAAGCAGCCCCGATAGGGGCAAAAGCTCGGTAGTAGAGCGAACAATAATGATAATGGATATATTTTTGAGAAAAATATTGTGTTTAGCGGTATGTATGGGCGGTGTGTTGGCCGTTTCGGCGCAATATAACGAGCAGGACATCCGTAATTACATTGAGCAGTACGCCGAGGTAGCGGTGCAAAAGATGCATGAGTACAAGATCCCGGCGAGCATCACCGTGGCGCAGGGCATTTTTGAGAGTGCCTGCGGAAAGAGTCGTCTCGCGGTGGAAGGCAACAACCATTTCGGTATCAAATGCCACGCCGAATGGACTGGCGACACCATCCTCATCGACGATGACGAACTGCAGGAATGTTTCCGCAAATATGCTTCTGTATCAGAATCTTATACCGATCATTCGTTATTCCTGACCACGAGAAAACGCTACGCCAATCTCTTCCAGTTGGACATAATGGATTACAAGGCTTGGGCGCGGACGCTGAAGCAGGACGGCTATGCCACCAATCCGCAGTACGCCGACCGGCTTATCAGCCTGATTGAGCGGTTCAACATTGCTGCTTTGGATACGCTTTATCAACAGACGTACGGAAAATCTCCGCTTACGGAGCTTGGTCCCAAGCCTGTGACGGAAAACACAGCCCCAGCTGCGCCATCGGATCAGCAGCCGACAGCGGACAAGCACAGTCAGAAGGTGTTCACCGCTATTGGCAGCGAATATCCCTCAGACCAGAGCCCGTTTACCTATCGGAAAGTGTTTAAGAACAACAACACTTACTTTGTCATCGCCGAGAAAGGCGATACGTATGAGAAGATAGCGCAGGACATTCTGGTGATGTGCGACAATTTGCGCAAATTCAATGATGCGGGACCCAATGATGAGCCGATGGAGAATGAGATTGTGTATGTGGAGGCCAAGTCGCGCGGCAATGCCATGCGGGTGCACACCGTCCAGGCGGGCGAAACGCTCCGCTATATTGCCCAACGTTATGGAGTTCAACTTCGTTACATTTTAAAATACAATATGTTGGATGAAAATTCAGTTATACATCCAGGTGATCAGATATTGTTAAGAAGGTAATTTTTAAACAACGATGAAAAAGATATTCACTTTAGTAACGGCTTTATGCCTGTCAACCATTGTTTACGCGCAGTACACGATGGAGGATCGTATTTATGATTATATCGATGAGTACAAGAACCTGGCGATGGAGGAGATGGAACTTTATGGAGTTCCGGCGAGCATTACGTTGGCACAGGCCATTTACTCTTCGCAGGCCGGCACAAACGATCTTGTTCGCGAATGCCACAACCACTTCGCCATCATGTGCCACACGCAGGAGTGGCAAGGCGAAACCTACTATCGTCCGGCCGACAAAAATCACGAGAGTTGCTATAGGAAGTATGCCACAGATGCGGAGTCCTATCGCGACCATTCCCTCTTCCTTTCAACCCGAAGCAGGTATGTGAAACTGTTCTATTATCCCATAACTGATTATAAATCATGGGCAAAAGGACTTTTGGAAGCGGGTTTTTCCGGTAATCCGAAATACGCCGACACATTGGTGTCTATCATTGAAAAATATTATCTGATGCATTACGACCGCAAAGTGGCGCAAAAACTGGGTGATACGAATGCTTTGCGCGCGGTGCAGAAGCCCCAGCCGGAACGTGCGGGAAACAGCACAAGCGTAGCTGCGGCATCAACGACCGTGACCAAGACAGAAACGGTTGAGACAGCACCCGTCGTGAACAACAATCAGGCAAAGGAGACGGTTGCGCCACCCAAGCAAACCAAGACTGAAACTGTGACCCAACCCAAACAGGAATCGGTTGCGCAAAAACAGACAGAGTCCTTAAAATCGGAAGAAAAACAGCCGGTCGTGAAAACCGACACGATGGAAGTGAACGGCATCCAAGTGCTGGTGGAGAAACCTGAGAAGAAAAAGACCAATCAGAAACCGCAACAGACGGAACCCGAAAAAACGAATGCGGCTCATGTCCAAAAGCCCGAGAAGGTTAACGGACTGAATGTATTTGTATTGGATCCCTACACAATTCCTTATAAATCAGCTTATTATCCGTATACAAGCCGGCCAGTCTATGAGAATAACAAGACAAAATTCATTCTGGCGCGTTCTGGTGACACCTACCAAAAGCTGGCAGCCTCACTACAAATGACCGAGAAGAACCTCCGGCTCTATAACGATGTATACGACGGTTCGGAACCTATTGAGGATGAGGTGATATACCTTGAGCAAAAGAGTACAAAGTCCACCATTCCCTATCATACCCTTGAGGAAGGAGACACATATCGCTACATAGCCCAGCGGTATGCCATCCAGTTGAAAATTCTTATTAAACGGAATAGTGGCAATATCAACAGCTACGGAGTGGGGGACCAGATCTGTATCGGTTGTAATTAAAGGAAATGCCGAAGTCATTCTATCATTTCAACCCGAAAACGCTTACCTACGAGAAGGTTAAGCTCAGTTTCAAGCACCTGTTCAAGCGAATTGCGTGGGTGTTTGCCAGCGGTGTGGCCTTCGCGCTCGTTTTCGTGTGGATAGCTTTTTACTTCATTGATTCACCGAAAGTTAAGATTCTTGAAAAGGAAAACAACGAGTTGAAGTCGGAGGTCGATTACCTGAGTGCGCGGATTGACGTGATGTCGCAGGCGTTAGCCGATATTGAGGACCGCGACGACAATGTCTATCGAAATGTTTTCGAGGCGGATCCTGTGCCCGCCAGCGAACGTTATCCGTTGCTAATTGAGGATACTCGCTACGATAGCCTGTCGCGCTCAGAGGCCAATTTGTTGCTGAAAACGGCAAGCAAAAAAGCGGACCAGTTAATGGTGCGGCTGGCCGTGCAGACTCGTTCGTTAGACACGCTTGAGAAGATAGCCAACTCAAAATCGGAAATGCTCGCTGCCATTCCGGCCATTCGCCCGCTGAAGAACATGTTCACGATCACCTCCGGTTTTGGCAGACGTTATCATCCGGTACTCAAGACGTTACGCAACCACACCGGCATTGATATCGCCGCTCCCAAAGGGACACCCATATATGCCACCGCCGACGGTACAGTGTCGCGCGAGAATCCCGGCTCCGGATACGGCATTTGTGTGTTGCTGAATCATGGATACTCTTATCAGACACTCTACGCCCACATGTCGAAAGCAGCGGTGAAGCCTGGACAAAAGGTTAAACGTGGGCAATTGATTGGTTATGTGGGATCTTCGGGCATGTCGTCAGGCTCTCACCTGCACTATGAAGTGATTAAGAACGGTCAGCCTGTCAATCCGATCTATTATTTCTACATTGACATCTCTCCTGAGGAGTACAACTCACTGTTGGAGTCCTCCAAGAAGGTTAACCAGGCATTGTCGTAGAATTGGTTTTTCCCCAAGGAACATAATCCTTTCGCCGAATCAGAAAAAAATGTATTTTTGCAACCGAAATAGCCATTTCCGAAATGGCTATTTCGGAATATAATATTCAGTATACCAATTGTTTATAACATAATAAAATATGAAATTCTACGACAGGGAACAAGAAATAACTTTTTTGAGGGAGACTCAAGAAACGGCAGCGAATGTGGCCCGATTTACAGTGGTGACCGGCCGGAGGCGTATCGGCAAGACAACCTTGATAAGGGAGGCTTACAAGGATGCGCCCTTTTTGTATTTCTTTGTGGCAAGGAAGGCGGAATCAGACCTGTGCGAAGCATATATTGAGGAAATCAGCGAGAAGTTGGGCATTGCCACACTGGGCAGCAGTCGGCATTTCAGTGACATCTTCCGCTACTTGATGGAACTGTCGCAGAGTAGGAGTTTTACGCTAGTAATCGACGAGTTTCAGGATTTCTTTCGGGTGAACAAGGCCGTTTATAGCGAAATGCAGGACATCTGGGACAAGTACGAGAAGACATCGAAAATCAACTTGGTGGTATGCGGCAGCATTTACTCGTTGATGCAGAAAATCTTCAAGAACAAAAAGGAGCCTTTATACGGACGGAATACGGGCGAATTGAGGGTGAAGCCTTTCAGACCCTCAGTGCTGAAGCAGATTATGGCGGATGTAAATCCCAACTACTGCAAGGAGGATTTGCTGGCACTGTTTACCTTTACGGGTGGTGTGGCTAAATATGTGGCCCAACTGGTGGATGGCTGCGCTTTGGACAAGAATGGTATGATAAGGCACATAATCAGCCCTAATTCGATCTTCCTGAACGAGGGCAAAAACAACTTGATTGAGGAATTCGGAAAGGACTACGGCATTTATTTTTCCATCCTATCATGTATTGCCAGGGGCAAAAACACACGCAACGAAATTGAAGATGCGATAGGCAAGGAAGTGGGTGGATACCTGACAAACTTGGTTGAAGAGTATGAGCTTATTAGCAAGCGACAGCCTTTGTTTGAGAAAAGCGCTAACAAGAGCGTTCGCTATGAATTGGACGACGTGTTCTACAGTTTCTGGTTCCGGTTCATCTTCAAGTACAACTACATTATTGAAATTGAGAACTATTCCAAGCTGCAGGAGATAGTGATGCGAGACTATAACACCTTCAGCGGGCTAATGCTGGAGCGGTATTTCCACCGAGTGGCAATGGAGTCGGGCGAGTTTACCCGCATAGGCCGATGGTGGAATCGCCGGGGTGAGAACGAGATTGACATGATTGCGGAGGACGAGTTGTCGGACAGCGTAACGTTCTACGAGATTAAGCGTCAGGCAGAAGAAATCAGCATCGGTGTGTTGAAGCAGAAGGCAGAGATATTCCTACAGGCGACGCACGAGTTCAAGAAGTATGATATCTCTTACAAAGGACTGTCGATGGAGGATATGTAACCGAAAATATTCGTACTTTTGCGCTTCCGTATAACCCCCAAACCTACATCCTAAATGCTGTACGAGTACGACCGTTTGAAAAAGTTTGTGGCAACAGCCGCTATCGCGCTACTGTTCATGGTTTTGCTGTTTTCCTGCAAGACCAAATTCGACCATCCCGACAAACAGATCTTCCACTATAACGAATCTTCCGGCATCCTGAGCCTCGATCCGGCCTATTCCTCTGGCCAGTCCACGATCTGGCCGTGCAACCAACTATATAATGGATTGGTGGATATGGACGACCAACTGCAGGTGGTGCCGGCCATCGCCAAAAGCTGGACGATTTCGGAGGACGGGAAAACCTACACGTTCATTCTCCGCAACGACGTTCAGTTCCACAACACGGACTTCTTCCTGTTTGCGCAACCGCGCTACGTCACGGCGGAAGATTTTGTCTATAGTTTGGGACGTATACTAAATCCCGAAGTGGCCTCGCCCGGTGCTTGGATTTTCCAGAAAGTGAAGCGCGACAAGAATGGTGTTCCGGCCTTTAAAGCCTTGAATGACACGGTGTTCCAAATTGAACTTTCAGAAGCGTTTCCACCGTTCCTCGGCATTTTGACGATGAAATACTGCTCAGTGGTGCCGCATGAGGTCGTGGAGCGCTATGGGAAGGATTTTCGGAAATATCCGGTAGGCACCGGCCCGTTCCAGATGCAGCTTTGGGAGGAGGGCGTGAAGCTCGTGATGCGCAAGAACCCTAACTATTTCGAGACAGATTCAGCCGGCAACCAACTGCCCTACATTGATGCTATCGCGGTGTCGTTTATTGTGGACAAACAGTCTGTATTTATGGAGTTTATGAAAGGCACGCTTGATTTTATGTCGGGGGTGGATCCGAGTTACAAGGATGCGCTGCTGACCAAGGACGGTCAGCTGAATCCCGAATACGCCGACAAAATCAAGCTCATCACCGGACCGTACCTCAACACCGAGTATTTGGGCTTCAACCTGAAACCTACGGATAAAAACAATCCGCTGAAGGACAAGCGAATACGACAGGCTATCAACTACGGTTTCGACCGCGAAAAGATGATGAAGTACCTGCGCAACAATATGGGTTATGCCGGCGATGGTGGATTTGTGCCTCGCGGGATGCCTTCTTACAATCCGGAGCTAACGGGAGGTTACGACTATAATCCGCAGAAAGCGTTACAGTTATTGGCCGAAGCAGGCTATCCGAATGGCAAAGGACTTCCCGAAATCACACTGACGGTATCAGCTCAATATGCCGATTTGTGTCAGTATATTCAACACGAATTAGGGCAGATAGGTATCATTTTGAAGCTTGATGTGGCGCAAGCGGCGCAGCAACGGGAGATGATGCGCAGCTATCAGTTGCCGTTCTTCCGTGGTTCGTGGATTTGTGACTATCCTGATGCGGAGAACCAAATGTCGCTGTTCTATTCCAAGAACCTACAACCCAACGGTTCTAATTATACCCATTATGTAAACCCGAAATTCGACCAACTTTACGAGAAATCGCAACGTTGTACTGACGACTCCTTACGTACGGAATATTATTCACGCATGGATGCTCTCTTAGTTGAAAATGCTCCGTTTGTGGTTCTCTATTACGACAAGGTGGCCCGTTTCGTGCAGAAGAATGTCGAAGGGTTGGGGACAAATCCCGTAAATATGCTTGATTTGCGGCGGGTCAAGATTCGTTAACTATTCCAAATTTGAACTTTGTCCGACTGCGGTAAACCTCGCCCGGTCGCAGGAACGCGATTGATTCCGGCCAGTGCTGATTCGGTGAATCAGGGAACTTTTGTGTTTCGAGGCAGACTGCGGCACGTTGTTGATAGACGATTCCGCCTTTCCCGACAAAAGATCCGTTCAGGAAGTTGCCGGTATAAACCTGCATCCCCGGTTCGGTGGTGTAAACCTCTAACGCAATGCCTGTTACAGGACTTTCTACGCGGGCGCAGGGACGGGTGTCGTCGCCTTTTGTGTTCAGCACCCAGTTGTGGTCGTAACCTCTTCCGCGCTTTAGCTGTTCCAAGTCGGCAGCAATGTCGCGACCGATGGGCTTGGGCTGCCGGAAATCCATCGGAGTGCCGGTCACGGATGCCAGTTCGCCCGTCGGGATGAAGGTCTCGTCGATGAGGGTATAGCGGTCGGCATCGATGGTCAGCAGGTGATTGAGGATGTCGGTGGAGGCATCCCCGTTGAGGTTGAAGTAGCTGTGGTTGGTCATGTTGATGACCGTCGGTGCGTCCGTAACCGCCTCGTACTCAATATTTAGCGCGTTATCGTCTGTCAGTGTGTACGTAACGCGGGCGCACACATTGCCCGGGAATCCGCTGTCGCCGTCCTCGCTGACCAAACTCAGCACCAAGCGGTTTTCGCTCACAGATTCCACATTGAACATTCGGTACTGCCAACCGTCGGGCCCACCGTGCAGACAATTTGCGCCATCATTTTGCGGGAGCTGATACGTATGACCGTCAATCGTTATCTGCCCGTTTTTCAGTCGGTTAGCGTATCGTCCGATGGCTGCCCCGAAGTCGGAGCGATGGTTTTCCGGGAGATAATCTTCCACGTTTTCAAACCCGAGCACGACATCGCGCATCTGACCGTCCTTATCGGGCACAAACAGCGACACGAGTCGACCGCCGAGGTTAGTGATTTCTGCACGTAGGCCGTGGGTGTTGCGAAGGGTGTGGAGGCTTTTGTTATTGTTCATAGACGATTTTTCTTTTTGATTAATAGACGAGGCTGACCTTATAATCCCTCTTTGAGGAATCTGCGCAGATGCAGATGAGTAACACCTTCATCGTCGCTCCGGTCAATCAATGGTGACAAGGAAATAACATATTTAGGATAGTTGTCCTTGATTTTCTTCAAATTTCCGAACTCCCGTTCTCGGGTGGCTTCATCTGCAATGAGATATGCCACTTGAACATAAGCGCGTTCTCCTGAGGGTTTTGAGCAGACAAAGTCTATCTCCCCTGCTTGCAACTGGCCGACATACACCTTGTAACCCAAACGCACCAGATGCTGATGGACAACACCTTCTATCACTTTTTCAATGTCTTGAGTTCTTGAACCTCCCGCAATGGCATTTCGGATACCCTGATCCTCAAAATAGAACTTTTCATTGCTCTCGAACAGCCGTTTCCCGTGTATGTCGTAACGGCTTACCTTATGAAGCAAGTACGATTCACTCAGCATATTTTGGTAATTGATAATAACAGCTGGAGATACAGATTCACCTATTGATTTCAAGTATTTGCTGATATTGTTGGCCGAAATCAATTTGCCTTCATTATCAGCCATAAACTGCACTAATTTGGCCATGAAATCAACATTTCGTACCTGATTTCGCATCACAACGTCTTTCAGGAGAGTTGTGTCATAGATGCTTGAAAGGTATTTCATGGCACTCTCCCGGTCGAGACCCACCTGCACCAAACCGGGCATTCCTCCAAACTCAATGTATTTTTCTAACGTGTCGGAATCACTGTCTGAGAGACGATGAAACGTCAGAAATTCGGTATATGACAAAGGCTGTATGTATATCTCCACATATCGCCCACCAATCAGTGTTGACAACTCACTACTCAACATTTTGGCATTACTGCCGGTGACAATTACTTCTGTATCAGGCTCATTGTAAAATCCGCGCAACGATCGTTCAAACTCCTGCACATCCTGCACCTCATCAATCATGATATAGTTGCGTTTCCCTTTCTTCAAATGTGCATCAATGTACTCATTCAATTCACGATAAGTGCGGATAGCGTCAAACTGCCGCTGCTCTTTGTCTATGTATATCACATTGCCATTCAATGCCATTTCCTCTTTGAGACAACGTAGCAGACAACTTTTCCCCACGCGGCGCTGTCCAGTAAGCACTATGGCCAAATCTTTACCAAACCATTTTTTTATTTTATCCGTATATAATTGTCTTTCAATAAGTTCCATAAAGCAAACGATTTAATATAGAACGCTGCAAAGATAATAAATTTTATAAACTATACTTTATAAAAATAGATTTAATATGGTTTTTATTTCGTATGGTTTATAAATCAGAATCTCTCTTAGGGTTATATTTCTTCGTCGAGTCAGTGTCTGATTCGTGGTTCGTTGGCATAAAAAGATCCTTTCGACTGCATACAACTTTTATTCATGTTCTTCGCAAAATTGAGAATATTTTTTATCTCCACGTATCACACGTATCTGCGCGTAAAGATAAACAATTTGATGGCAAAGGCAACCACTGCCACAATTTACTCGTTTGGAGTCCACGGCAAGGCATTTTCGTCTTCTTTAAATGCAGTGTAATATTCGTCTGGGGAAACCATTTTGTTCAAAATTTCCTGTCCGGCACCCTTTGCGAACAATGCTTTAGAAGCATACTGTTTCGTCTGTAAGTTCTTGATTTCGACCACAATCCAATTTTCAGGGTAATAATAATCGAAGGGAATCGTGTCATGTTTTTCTTGTATATGGCAATACACAAACAGACTGTCGCCATAGATCAGATCAACGGGACCGCAATTCGCCACAGTCGAATCCCCCTTCAGGGCGTCGGTGGAACAAATATTCCAACCATCTTCAAGCTTCATTAGCTCCACAGGTTTTGCAACTGGCATTCGAGGAGCGTCGTCCGGACCGACGGGACAAGTAAGGAAAGTAGTCCGAGGTTTGCCATAGAGTTGTTCCATCTTCTTGTTATTCAGCAACTTGTCTACAGCCTTCCCCCAGAAATGCTTGCACCCGGCACCCAGTACTGTGCTTAAACAAAGCAGGACTATTACACCTGTTTTTCGCATAAGAATGTGAATTACATTTGATTACATACTTTCTTTTCCCACAGAACTCGCAGATTGACGCAGATTATATTGGTTTATCAACGATAAAAGCGAGTCGTTATGAATTTGTTCGTAATATTCTCTGTCGCTTAATCGGTAAAAGGAGGTAAGATGCCGCACACTGTCGCTATCGTATGGCACATAATCCATCTCTTCCTTTATCAAATCAAGCGGTTCGTAAATGGCATAATCAACCTTTCGTATCCGACTCATATCCCCAGTGTTGAACCGATATTGCCGCATGTCACCGATCATATCCAGTCGGTCATCCACAATACCTTTCCGTTCGTAAAAAACAAATATCGATGGACTGCGGAAGCCACCGTTTTCATCGTCAGATACCTTATAGCCATATATCACGTACTTTCCATCGCTCCACACCTTATAGTCGGCCTTAAGTATGGCAACGAGGAAGAGAGCTGCGCATATTATCACTGCCATACAGCACACCGACCAATTCCTTATTACAGATGCATATAGAATTTTATTTTCATCCTGACGAACGTCTTTGTTGACCCTAATGGTTAACAGGATAGCATACACTGTTGTGAAAACTGTGGCCGGAATCAATGACCAGTTTTGCAGTTGCCACGCCAATCTGTCGCCAGCCGGCAGGATAATCCAAGGCACGATGACGATGGCCCAGCACACCAGTGCGGAGATGCCGAAAATTCTGCGGATGGTCACGGAATTTGACTTGTGGGATTCTTTCATACTATTGAATCTTTCAGGCGGCAAAAGTACGCAAAATGCGTGGATGCATTTTCAGTCGGCGAAAAAATATTATCTCCGCATATTATCCCCGCGTATTATCTCCGCGTATCGCGCGTATCTGCACGTAAAAAAGCAACAAGCCTATTTATATTCTAACTTATTGAAAATCAATTCTCACTCAAAACTCTCCACCAGCAGCTCCTGTATCCGTTCAATCACGATTTTTTGTTGTTTTGGATTCAAGTGGTAGCCGAAACGAACCTTTTTCGTCTTGTTTGCGTTCTTTTTGTATGTGATGCAGATGGTCGGAGAGTGAGTGGGCAGTCCATAAAGCAACAAGGGTTCGTCGTATGGTTTTATGTCGGTTATGCTGTCCCATGGAATGACGACATCCTTTCGAAATGACTGCTTTTGTTGGATATAAATTGCTGAATCAGAATAATATACGATTTCACTGCCTAGAAAACCCCAGTAAATTTCGACGAGAAGGACAAAAATAATCCAAGCCGGCAGCAGGAAAATCAGGAATGAGAATAGAATATCTTCAAAACTGCGAGGGTCAAAGTCCTGAATCCAAAAAATAAAAAATGGGACAACAAACATGGATATGATCCCAAGTCCGACACACTGTCCTAGCGCAGTCCCCTGATCCGGCTTGTTACGCAACAAAACATGTTCGTTCTCAGTATGTTCGGAGTCTCGATGCATAGTCATTCCCCTATTGTTCCGATATCACAAACTACAAATCACTATTCACTAATCACAATTCACTAATCACTATCGCCGCTCCGCCGCCCGGTGCCAACTCCCCTCTCAATTTGCCGTCAGCGGGAACGGCCATCGTTTTCTTCTGATAATCAATGCCTTTGCGGTGGGCGTTGGGACCATCCACAAACATCGTGACTGTGCCGGAGGTGATGCCCAAGGCTTTGAGGTCGATTTCGAACGTGCGGTGCTCCCAGTCGGTGAGAGCGCCGATGTACCAGGTATTGCCTTTGCGCTTGGCGCTGATCACGAAGTCGCCGACCTTGCCGTCCAAAATGCGGGTTTCATCCCAAACGGTAGGCACATTGGCGATAAACTCCGTGCATTCAGGCTCCTCCAAGTAGGCGGACGGCGCGTCGCAGAGCATGGCGAAAGGTGCGTCAAAGACCACGTACTCAGCCAGTTGCCGGCAGCGCGTGCCCTGACTCATCGGCTCGTTCCAACTCGGGTGGTAGCACCATTTTGCGGCGTTGCTCATCGCGCCTTGCGTGAAGTCCATTGGACCGGCCAGCATCCGGATGAACGGAATCGTGACCTCGTAGGTCACCATATCCACGTCCGCGCTGACCCATTTGCACTGTTCCAACCCAAAAACGCCTTCGTAGTTGAGCACGTTGGGGTAGGTGCGGCTCAGTCCCGTCGGCTTGTACGCCCCGTGGAAGTCGATGAAAAGGTGGTATTTGGCGGCGGTGGCGGCCATCCGTTCGTAGAAGTTGACCACAATCTGGTCGTCGCGGTCCATGAAATCGACCTTGAACCCTTTCACGCCCATCTCGGAATAGTGCTTGCAGACGCGCTCCATCTCCTGGTCCATAGCGGCATACCCAGCCCACAGCACAATGCCAACGCCCTTTGATTCACCATATTTCACCAACATCGGCAGGTCAATTTCGGAAATCACCTGGAAGAGGTCGGCCTCGCCGTTTATGGCCCAGCCCTCATCCAAAATCACGTATTCGATGCCATACTTGGCTGCAAAATCGATGAAGTATTTGTAGGTGTCGTTGTTGATGCCGGCCACGAAATCCACACCCCAGATGTTCCAGAAGTTCCACCAGTCCCATGCCACTTTGCCAGGCTTAATCCACGAGATATCAGCCACTTTCGAGGGTTCTGCCAGCAGATAGACGAGGTCGTTATCCACCAGTTCCTTGTCCTCTTCGGCGATGGCAATCACGCGCCACGGGAAACTACGTGTGCCGGCGGTTTTGGCGATATAGTCCTCCCGCTCTTTCACGACATACTGCAGATTGTTGTGTCCGCCCTGCTCCCACTTTTTCGGCAGCGGCGCAAAGTAGCCAGTCATACAATTGCCCTCCGTATGCTTGAGATACATGCCGGGATAGTCGCGCAGGTCGGCCTCGGTGATGACGGCCGTGCGTTGAGGATAGGTTTTTAAACTTTTTGTCCAAGATGGGAAATATTCTTGTGACACCAGTAACGGCAGAAAAGCCAAACGCCGGTTATCCATTTTGCTGAGTGGTATATCTGCATAACGGTTTTCAAAGGATGTACAATATTGTGCGGAGAAGTCACCATCCTCTGCTGGTTCTCGGTTGACATACGGGATTAAGGCCTTAGTCTGCAGATAGTTACCCGTTGACCACTCCATTGGCGTTTCACCCGAAAAGTTGAACTCGGCTGTTTCATGCTTGATGACAATGGAATCCTTCAGTTTGGTCACAAAGCGGTATGCGATACCAGAGTTGTAGGCCCGAAAAACCACTTGGTAGTTTCCCTTGAAACTGATTGTCAGTTCGTTATAGTTTTCTTCTATGGTGCTTTTGCGATAGATGGGTGCCGCGACCGTCTGATTCACTGACTTCCGCTCGGTTTTCACTACTTTCGGTTTCCAGCCGAGAATAGTGGCATCGTCCAATTCCAGCCCGATGTGCGACGGTGTGATAAAAACGTTGCCTACCGTATCTAAATTCGGCCTGGTGTTGCGAACGGAATAGTTCAGCTGGTCATTGGCGCAGTTGACAATGACTAGGATTCTTCCGTCAGGAGAGTAAAGTCGTTCTTTTTGCGCGGAAAGGGTCACGAACAGGCCGCAAAACAGCAGCAGGAGGAGGTGCTTTTTCATATCTGCAAGATTTAGGCGGCAAAGATACGGAATTTGCGGATATAAACGGTTTTCCGAACCGTAGAGACGCGGCGCGCCAATTGTTACGTAGAGACGCGCCATGGCACGTCTCTACAAACGGGGATTGTCCGAAATCTGCTGAAACAATGTTTTGATTTTGTTTTTCAGCAATATTAAATATTGAAACATGCTGAAACAACATTATCATTTTTCATTTCAGCAAAGTTCAATATTAAAACCTGCTGAAATAAAATTTTTATTATTTTTGCCGTTGAATAATATTTGTGAACAATGGATGCGATAACAAAGCCGAAAATGATTGGTAGAGCACTGGAGCAGAGCTTATTAAAGGAATATCTCGAAACCCAGAGATCAGAATTTATTGCCGTTTATGGCCGACGACGCGTGGGAAAAACTTTTTTTATCAGACAGGTGATTGGCGACAGAGCCTGCTTTGTTCTCACCGGAATGGAGAATGCCGGTCTGCAAGACCAGTTGGCCAATTTCTTTTTCACCTTGCGCAAGTTTTGCCCCGCCGCCACGCATCCCAAATCATGGATAGAGGCTTTCTACGAACTGGAAAACTATCTGGAAAGTTTGCCCGAAGGAGAAAAAATCGTGTTTATTGACGAATTGCCTTGGTTGGATACGGTTCGTTCACGCTTCGTAGGTGCGCTTGAACACTTTTGGAACGATTGGGCATCTGCCAGAAATGACATCAAATTGATTGTCTGCGGATCTGCAACTTCTTGGATGATAGACAATATCATCAACAATCGTGGCGGGCTACACAACCGAAGAACACACCAGATTTACATAGCCCCATTCACCCTTCACGAAAGCGAGCAGTATTTCCGTACGTATGGATTCGCGTACAGACAAAAAGAAATTGCTGAGTGTCACATGGTAATGGGTGGTGTCGCATACTATTATTCCCTGATGAGATTGCAAGAAAGTGTGGCACAGAATGTTGACCGACTTTTTTTCGCAAGGAACGGAGAGCTCACCCAAGAATTTGAAAATCTTTACCGCTCCCTGTACAAGCAGGCAGGTGACCATATCACCATCGTCACGGCACTGGCCACGAAGGCCAAAGGGTTGACCAGAAAACAGATTCTTGAGCAAACAGGGCTGAATAACAACGAAAAGTTTACCAAAACACTCGAAGAATTGGAAAAATGTGGTTTTATTCGCCAATATATCCCTTTTATGAAAACAAAACGTGATATTTTATACCAGCTAACGGATGCTTTCACCCTTTTTCATTTCCATTTTGCCATGGAAAATCAGTATCAGGACGAAAGATTTTGGACAAATTCATTGAATAGTCCCCGATACCGTGCTTGGAGTGGTTATGCCTTTGAAATGCTATGCCTAAACCATATTGTCCAAATCAAACAGGCACTTGGTATTTCCGATGTCCAAAGTCGGATCTGCAGTTGGATTAGCAAGCGGGAAGCAGACCATAAAGGAGCACAAATCGACCTCCTCATTGACCGCGCAGACCATACAGTAAATATATGTGAAATAAAATTTGCCCAGTCGGAATATGAAATTACAAAATCCGATGAGGAGTCTTTTGAAAACAAGCTGGAAATGTTCCTGCGTCAAACGAAAACGGGCAAATCACTGATGCTCACGCTTATAACAAGTTTTGGCTTGAAACAAAATTGCTATAGCAGCAGAGTACAACGACAGGTAACGTTAGCAGACCTGTTCAAATAAACGAATAAATTGTTACGTAGAGACGCGGCGCGACAATTGTTACGTAGAGACGCGCCATGGCACGTCTCTACAAACGGGATTAGTATTCGAACGGCGACACGAAATCCGCAAACGCCTCCCCCAACATATCCTTCTCCGACGTAATCGGGTTCTCCACCTGCCAGTCGATGTTCAAATCCTTGTCGTTGAAGAGGATGCAGCCTTCGGAGGCCTTGTTGTAAAAGGCGGAGCACTTGTAGGCGAAAACGGTATCGTCCTCCAAGGCGGCGAAACCGTGCGCGAAGCCGACGGGCAGGTAGAACTGGCGGAAATTCTCGGCGGTAAGCAGCACGGACTCGTACTGCCCGTAGGTGGGACTGCCCTTGCGGATATCCACGGCGAAATCGAGGACCGCGCCGCGCAACACGCGCACGAGCTTGGCCTGCGCATACGGCGGCTTCTGGAAATGCAACCCGCGCACCACACCTTTCTGCGAGCACGACTGGTTGTCTTGCACGAAATCGTCCATAACGCTCAACTCTTTGAATCTTTGTTCGTTATAACTTTCGAAAAAATACCCGCGGTCATCCTTGAAAACCGTCGGCTCGATGATTAACAGTCCGTCTATTTTCGTTTTGATTATTTCCATAATTTTTCAGTGAACAGTGATCAGTGAACAGTGATTTGTTATTGGTGATTTGTAGAGACGCAAAATTTTGCGTCTCTACATACAACCCATATATTCATAATTCAGCATTCATAATTCATAATTGAATCAATCCTCGGAGTTGTCGGCGATAAACGTCTGATACTCAGATAGGAACTTTGCTTTCGAAACAAACCCGATGTATTTTCGGTCGCGGGTGATGACGGGCATATTGAAGTTGCCGGTGCGCTTGAACTTTTCGAGCACCATGGCGGCGGTGTCGTCATCGTAGATGAACTCGTCTGGTTCAATCATCAGATCTTCGACGTGCAGTTTGTCGTACAGTTCCTGTTTGAATATGACATCGCGGTGGTCGTCCATCACCAGAAGCCCGGAGAAGAGGTTGTTTTCGTCGATGACTACGAAAAGGTTGCGTCTGCATTGGGCGATAACGTGGGTATAGGTGCGCAGGGTGCTGCGGACGGGGATAGTGAGGATGTTGGTGTCGATGGTCTGGTGCCACGGTAGTTTGCGGAGCGCGTATTTGTCTTTGTTGTGGGTGCGAAGGTTGTCTTTCTCGGCTAATGGCTGCGTGTAGACGGAGTATTTTTCGAATGGGTTGACGCAGAGGTAGGAGCAGGCTGCGGTAATCATCAAGGGGATGAGAAGGGTGTAACCAGTTGAGGATTCAGCGATTAGGAATATGGCGGTAAGCGGGGCCTGCATCACGCCGGTCATGACACCGGCCATGCCTGCGAGGATGAAGTTGACGTAAGGCAGGTCGATACCGAAGAAAATATGTGAAACGTGTGCCACGAGAAAACCAGTGAAAGCGCCGATGAAGAGGGTGGGGGCGAACACGCCGCCCACGCCGCCGGCTGTTGTGGTGAACGTGGTGGCGAAGACTTTCATCAGGATGATGCCGATGACGGCCAGTATCAACAGTCCCTCGTGTCCCATCAGCCCGAGCAGCGGCGAGTTGTTGAAGACGGCGATCCAGTCCTTGTGAAGGAGGTCGTTCACGTTGTTGTAACCTTCACCGTAGAATGCGGGGAAGATGTAAATCAGCAGACAGAGCGCCAAAGATCCGACGATTGCCCGGACGTAGACTTTCTTGATTCGTCGCATTTGCTTTTCGAGCCAGCGTGACGTGCGCAGAAAATAAACGGAGATGAAGCCGCAGAGAGCGCCGAGAATGATGTAGAAGGGGATGTTCGAGACGAAGAATCCCTGCGTGGAGTCGATGACGAACATCACGTCGCGGCCGAGGAAGAGAATGGACATGACGGTGCCGGTGGCGGCGGAAATCAGCAGCGGCAAGATGGCGCTACCGGTGAGGTCAAGCATCAGCACCTCGAAAGTGAAGACCAGTGCGGCGATGGGTGCTTTGAAGATGGCGGCCATTGCCGCTGTGGATCCGCACGCCAGCAGAAGGGTAGTCTGCCGCGTGTTGAGCTTGAAAAAGCGCGCCACATTCGAACCGATGGCGCTGCCGGTGAGCACAATGGGCGCCTCCAAACCCACGGAACCACCGAAACCGACCGTGATGGCACTCGCCACCATCGAGGAATAGACGTTGTGGAGCCGTAGCATGCCGTCGCTTTTGCAGATGGACTTTAGCACGATGCTCACGCCGTGGCTGAGGTTGTCGCGCACAACGCGCCGCACGAAGAGGAGCGTGAGGAAAATGCCGATGGGTGGGAAAATCAGGTAGAGGTAATTGATGTCCGTCACCTCGAAAGCCTGACTCAGCAGCCTCGTGGTGAAGTGCAGCAAGTTCTTGATGATGATGGCCGCCGCAGCTCCCAGCACCCCGATGACCACACTCAAAGTCAGCACCGTGGCCCTGTCCGTGAAATGCTTTTTGATGAACCGTCTGAACCGGGCCACCGCATATAAAATTCTTCTGTGTCTCATAACAATTCTCGCGGCGGCAAATGTACATATTTTTCGATACCAAGCAATATATTTTGTATTTTTGCCGTTTGTTTTCTGATGTTCAAACGAATTGCGGTCATATTGTCGGTGGTCTTGCTCTGCGCGACGGCGGCTTTCCCCCAAAAGAAGGCCGATTTCCGTATGTGGGAGGATAGCCTCGTTCAACTGCGCGACCGCGTGATGGCCCAGTCGGACGAGACAGCGCGCCTCGCCCTCAATGAGGACTTTATGACCCTCCTCGAGGAAGTCCTGCAAATGCCTGACGCCTTCAAATTTACTTGGGATTCCGTCGACAACTTCAGTGTTCTGGCCTCCCCCGACAACGTTTTCAAAATTTTCACATGGTATGTTGTGAAGAACAACTACGAAATTGAGAACTTCGGTTTCATTCACGTTTATAACGACAGCCGCAAAAAGCATGTGCTCTATCCGCTTTATGATAAACGGCAGAACATTGACTATCCCAAGACCCAGATCGGCAACCACAACCGCTGGTACGGTGCCGTCTATTACAAAATCATTCCGGTGAAAGACAAAAACATTACCTACTACACATTGCTCGGGTGGAACGGTAATGATATGTTTACCAACCAGAAACTTATTGAAATTCTGCATTTTAATAAGGAAATGATCCCGATTTTCGGCGGTCGTGTCTTTAAAAATTACCCTGAAAAGGTGGCTCGGGTTATTTTTGAATATTCCAAAAACGCCAACATGTACCTCAACTATGAAAATCAGGAGTATCTCGTCAGCACGGGCAAATATAATCCCAAAACCCATGATTATGATTACAAACGGATCCGTTGCGACATGATTATCTTCGAGGAACTGATTCCGATGGATGAGTCCATGAAGAACATACCGGCGTATATGGTGCCGGAATCGAGCCTGAACCAGGGGTTTGTTGTGGAGGACGGCAAGTGGGTGTTCCAGAAGAGTGTCCGCGGCTCCAACCCCGACAAGGTGCGGCCCGAGCGTCAGCACAAAAACAGAAACTATTATTCAGTACAATAACATAATATGTCAACATTATATCCTCTGAAGTTTACGCCCATTCTGAAAGAGAAAATTTGGGGCGGCAACAAAATCGAAACCTTTTTGAAACATAAAGTCAGCCCGATGCGGAACTGCGGCGAAAGCTGGGAGGTTTCCGGTCTGGTGGATGACGAATCTGTTGTCGCTAACGGTTTTTTGGCCGAAAACAACCTTAACGAGTTGATTGAAATCTACCTCACCGACCTGGTGGGCGAGAAGAACTATGAACAATACGGGCTCGGATTTCCCCTGCTCATCAAGTTTATTGATGCCCAGGACAATCTCTCCGTGCAGGTGCATCCGGACGATGAGTTTGCGCAAGAACATTATGGTCAAAACGGCAAGACCGAGATGTGGCACGTTATCCAGGCGGATGAGGGTGCCGGCCTGTATGTTGGTTTCAATCAGAAGATTACAGCCCAACAGTATCTCGATGCGGTGGAGAACGGCACACTGGAACTCTTCCTCAAGTTCTACCCCGTGAAGCCTGGCGACACGTTTATGATACCTGCTGGAACCGTGCACGCCATCGGCAAGGGGGTGCTGCTTGCCGAGATACAGCAGCCTTCCGACATCACTTTCCGCATCTACGACTGGAACCGCGTGGACGCCGACGGTAACCGGCGCGAACTACATACGGAGGAGGCTTTCGAAGCGATCCATTCCGAAGAGAATTTGAAGGATTTTCAGGTGCACTATACCCCTGAGCGCAACAAGACGGTCTCGCTGGTAAAGTCACCTTTCTTCAACACCAATCTGTTGGAGATGGATATGCAGGTGCAGAAGTCGTTTGTCAACCTCGACTCGTTTGTCATTTACATCTGTCTGGAAGGCAGCGCGTTTCTTGTCTCTGACAGTTTCAAAGAGCGGTTAGAAACCGGCGAGGTGGTGTTAGTGCCTGCCGAGATCGATCAGATGCAGATCATCCCCTATCCGAAAGCGAAACTGTTGGAGGTCTATTGCTCGTAAATGTTTCATTTCAAGAAATTTAGCTTAGATCACGAACGCAGTACCCTGAAAATCGGGACGGATGCGGTGCTGTTAGCCGCGCTCACCCAGACGGATGCCGCCCGAAAGGTGTTGGACATCGGCTGTGGCTGCGGGGTCATCGCCTTCTGTTTGGCGCAGAAATTAGCAGAAAATCAGATAGTTCCGGATGTCCTTGGGATTGACGTGGATGCCGATTCCATCACTGAAGCGAAGGAAAACGTCACCCGCTTTCCGCTGCTTCCCGAATCCTGCTTCCGTTTCGAGCAAATTAGTCTGCAAGATTTTGTAAATCAGTCGGGTAGCGGACTTTTCGATCTGATTGTCAGTAATCCGCCCTATTTTCACGGCGATCTTAAGCCACAGGATAAAAACAAGTTACAGAGCAAACATGGCGACGGACAGCTGTCGTTTCAGGAACTGGTGGACGGGGTTGACAAACTGCTTTCCCCGAACGGCCGTTTCGCGCTGATTCTGCCGCCCGCGGAAATGGAGGTATTTCATCAGCTTACAATCGGCCGATGGCATTGTCGGAAGCAAATCCTTATCCGCCCGACCGAAGCAAAGCCGATTTTCCGCGAGGTTTGCGAGTACGGACGCGCGAATCTTCCCAAAACAGAGTTGCATTTCTCCATCCGAGACGCATCCCTACAATACACTTCCGACTATTTGGAACTTGTAAACCCGTATCTCACAATTCGTTAGCCAAAGTCCAATAACTAAAAGACAAAGTTAAAAAAGTCGTGTCATATATCGAAAAAAAGTGTATTTTTGCCACCGCTTTTAAGCAATGATGGGGCGTTAGCTCAGTTGGCTAGAGCGTTTGACTGGCAGTCAAGAGGTCGTGAGTTCGATTCTCATACGCTCCACACGAAAAGGCACCTGTAAGTATCAGCAGGTGTTTTTTTATTTCATACGTTACCATTTCAATCCCTTGATAATATTCTTAAATCTATTATTTTATTGATTATCAATATTTTATAATATAAATTTGCATTTTAAAAGAAAAAAATCAAGTTTGTTGCAACGTTTTCCCCTTTTGTTGCGTCTTATATAGTAATTGTAAAAGGTTAATTTTTAAAGCATGAAACGTAGGATATGGATATTGTTGGCATGTCTCTTCTGTGTGGCTGGGTCGGTCGCGCAGACGAATCTGCCAGACAATATGGAGGATGCCGACTGTACGACGGATGTGCAACAGCAACCGTGGGATGCACATATTATCCATTCGGTCAACGATATACATTGTTATTATGTGCCTATTGTGGGCGATATAAACGGGGATGGGATTGTGGAGATTGTGGCGGCAAAGGCCCTTACGAACAACCACTATACCACCCAGTTGGGCATCTATCGTGGCACTGATTTGCAGCAAATAGGCACAATCAATGTTTCGCAGCAGATTTACGCCGGTTTTGCGGGTCCGACTGCCATCGTGCGCTACCCCGACGGCAACGGTGGCATGCAGGGCGCGATTGTCCTGCACTGTTACGACAACAAACTCCGGTCATACGACATTAGTGGAAATCTTTTGGCCACTTCCGATGTGAACACACCGTGTGAGGGCGTGGTTTCTGTGACGGATTTCAATGGTGACGGCTGGCCCGACCTCTATATCGGTAACGCCGTCTATGATGCGGCCACACTCAAGCGCCTCTGCGCGGGGCCTGCCAACGGCCACAAAGGACAAAGTTGGCGTTGCAGTAGTACGGAGGTTGGACATAATGCCATGTCTTTTGCAGCCAATGTTTTAGGAGATTCCGCCCCAGAACTGATCTGCGGAAACACCCTTTACCACGTCGACATTGTCAGCCGAACTGATGCCTCCCTCAACAGTATTACAGAACTGAAAACCATCAACATCCCGACGAGAGTGCCACAGGACGGTAATGTGGCGGTTGCCGATTTCAACAAAGACGGTCAGTTGGACGTGTTAGTCGTTATCGATGGTACTCCCAGCAACTACTACGATTCTGCCTATATTTACGCCTACGACCCGGTTTCGGAAAATATCCTTTTCGTTCACGGTCATTACGCCAAAACTATCGGTTTCCCGATGATAGGGGACATTGATGGCGATGAGGATTTGGATTTTGTTTATATCGACTACCTAGATAATGTCTACTATTCCCGCATCACTGCGGTGACGTATCATCCGGCGACCGGTTTGGAAACTCTCTGGCAGGCCACGCATAGCGACGAATCGGGACAGACCTCGATGACGCTGTTCGACTTCAATCAGGACAACATCATGGAGATTGTCTATCGCGACCAGTCCGCCTTGCGCATCATCAATGGCAGTGGCAAGAGTCATTTGACGGGCAACGACACGATTCCCTTTTACAACCTTTACGCGAAAAGCATGAGTGCGGGCACATGGAAAGAGTATCCGGTAGTGGCCGATGTGAATGGTGACGGGGCGGCGGAAATTGTGACCTGTGGCAAGATGGGCAGCGGACTTGGTTATGTCGGAGGTCAATTGGCGGTGCTGGCGGGCATCCACCCTTGGGCGCCGGCGCGGCCCGTTTGGAACCAGTATCTCTACAATGTGACCAACGTCAACAAAGATCTGACCATCCCTTCTCCGATTTTCGATAACGCCACGGCATTCACCGACCCGCAAGGGGTGGTGCGGAGGCCGTTCAACAACTTCCTGCAGCAGGCCACCACCTTGGACCAATACGGGCGGCCGTTCATGCGGCTTCTCAATGTCGCGGCTACGACGGACACGACCATGAGTTATGATAACGGAATGCTCACGTTCACGTTCACCTTCTGCAATGACGGCGGGCAGACGTTGGAAGATCCGTTCAGCATAACCTACTATGCGGATGTCTATGGGGGACCCGTGATTCGGACGGAGCTCATCACCACCTCGCTGTTGGTGGGCAATTGTCTGACTATAACCACGCAATTTTCTGATAATGAATTGCTTGCATATCCGGATTTACAGACTGTAGTCGTGTCTGTCAACGACAATGGCACGGGCGTGGCGCAGACTGGCGGGCAGCAGGAGGAGTGCGACCCTAACGATAACTTTTTCTACTTCCCCGTGAACCCGTGTCCGGTAATTCGGGACACCGTCACGGCGAATGTTTGCGTGGGTGAGCCCTACGCGGACGAAAATTTCAACATTCCCGCTGCAGAAACGCAGTCGGCGGGCACGTACTATTTCGAGCGGGCGTTCCCTGTCGGTGATTGCGATAGTGTGCTTGTTCTGAAATTGCGGGTGCATCCCGAGTACAACCTCTATTTCACGGAGACTATTCCCGAGGGCGAGGCCTACGACAACCATGGTATCTTCTTGAGTGAAAGTATTTTAGAAGGAGGCGACCGTATTGACACCTCCATTGCCTACCAAAGTGTTTACGGCTGCGACAGCGTCATCCATGTCACCATTGTGGTGGCGGTGGCGGATATTACTCTGTACTTGCCCAATGCCATCACGCCGTCCAAATCTGACGGACTGAATG